>Ga0247814_10001068_pt1 | contig 17290 bp, 21 predicted proteins | sample UWRJL179409R1_FD_179947 | JGI IMG/M metagenome (GOLD analysis project Ga0247814, IMG submission 179947) | Plant litter microbial communities from Arlington Agricultural Research Station in Wisconsin, United States - UWRJ-L179-409R-1 | ecosystem: Environmental > Terrestrial > Plant litter >...
GACCTTGCTTCACGAAAGGTGGGGAGATTCCTCAGTGTAAGAAATTGGGCTTTGTATTCAGTGTAGTCTAAGGAATAGAAGAGGTTTCTCGCTATGCAATATACTTGTAATGCTAGTCTAAAGTTTGTGCTAGAGGCCACACGCCTACATATCACAATGAACCAAATTCCCCTGAGAGAAAACCCCATTCGTGGCTTTTAATATTTCTTTTCTCTAAATTCTTTTTCTAGTTAAATCACTCAAACAAACTCAAATCCAATTATCTTATTGGCAAAATGCTAACAAACTTCTATGGTTCTCTTTCGATATAATGTATATAGTCTAAATTTAGACATGCCCACTAATATATTACTTGCTCCGTTGTTTAGTACCTAAAGTTTTCGGCTTTACTATAGTAGATATTTTACTCTGGAACGATGCGATTAGAATATGGTGATGTTTGTCTCTCAAATACGGTTACTGTTTGATGTGGGATTAGCTGACTCTTTGATAAATCACCCGAGTCACATGGTAGTGAGCTGTCATGTCCCTACTATCATGAAAGCAGCGAGGTTGCTCAAAGCTAAAGGTATGGATCTTGAGTTCAGTGCGGTCTAAATGAGAAGAGATATCTCATGATGGAAAGCCATATACTTTAATTGGTGCCTTGGCCACAACACGAACTGTGGCTGATAATCATATGGCATTTCTGAAAACAGAAGGTCTTCTACAATAATTCGGACCTTCTCAAGGATCCACAAAACCCCATTGTAAGTTAGAATCGATTTGGTCATAATTATCCAGGGTTCGAGATTTGACTTATGAAGCTCGATGGCCCAAAAGGAGAAGGACGCTGATTCTGAGAGATCGGTGGATGTAATGACTCCCCGTACAACGTTCCTTCCGAACAAACACTAGCATAGTATACTAAGACAGGACCTCTCTAAGAAGAGACAAATTGTTATGACCTAAGGCACTCTCGACCCCACACTACTAGTTTACAGTATATAGCTTTATGAGAAGATGTAACACCTCTTCTCTTCCTTAGACTACACCATATACAGAACCCTTTCTTACATCTTGAGGAACCTCCCCTCTCCGTGTGATTAGGGTCCTTGACACATACAATGCTCTGCCGAAAATCTTCTAGTGATACTTTTGCTATTCCAAAGCAGTCTAGGTATCAGCCAAAACTACAACTGCTCTGACCAAAACCTGAGAGACAACACTTTCCTCTCTATCACTTTGAACAAAATTGGATGTCAAATTAAATAAACCCAGGCTTGCCTCATCCAATGCCTGTGTTCTCTCCAATGAAAATACCGCTGCTTCAACGCATATCTTGACAACGCGACCACTATGTTGATCACCCGAAATAAACATTCCATCTTCCGTCTCAACATCCATGGTATTTTCATCGTACTTGGTACCTGGATTGTAGATGACCATCTGATAATCTTCAGTATTTAGGCATGATTCAGCCTTAAGCTCCAAAGCCTGTTGGAACAGCTCAGATAACCAGCTACGTCTATCGGACCACTTTTCTGGATCTTGACCCCAAGTTGAAAAGCCATCCCAATTAGTTTCTGTTGCGCTATTTGGAGTGGCCGAAAACAGAGGTGCTAGAGCTTGAGAGAATCTAATAACCAGCTTTTCAGCTTCAGGTCTAATGAAAGTTTGGTGGAAATATTTTCCTCGAATCAACGAATGGTGGGTTGCTAAGTCTAGGTTTCTAACAGCGGTAGGCCCATCTAATAATTACGTTAGAGACCATACTCCTCATAATTAGCTCTTCGTGGTGTAAATACCTTGCTGCAGAAGACATTCTCTATACCTCATCAGGAAAATGTCCCCGCCGCTGACGAATTTAGGAAAATCTGTACTAAACACCCAAAGGAAAAGAGCCGAAGTAGTTAGAAATCGCAACAACTCTTGGGTATTGAGATTGTTTAACGAGGCGAAAGATTCTCTCTCGTCTTTCTCGAGTCGTTGGCCTGCATATACCAGTGATTTCAAGCTCGGATGACAATCAAGGCTTGGTGAAAGGAATTGCTGGATTGCGGGCTCAAACTGTAATGCAAACTGCTTTGCTGTGTTATAAACCTTTGATACGCCCTCATGACTTCCAACTTCAAGTCCAAAAGTCTCCCGGCATTCGTTGGAAAGTTTTGCGAATCTGCCCAGGCTCCGCCTGTCGTTGAGTTTCTTCTCGAGGTTTTTGATGTGCTCTTCTCGTTCTTGAAGCAAGGTTTCAACACTCTGACAGCCATTACTGCCTTGATATATATGATCTACCCGGTCCAGCACGGACTTTTGATGGCGTGAGACATCTTCAATCCTTCGCGCCTCTACTTTATACTCTTCAAATTCTCTTTCCATTTGGAGGATGTTTTCTTCCAGAATTTTGATTTCCAAAATAGCTGTGTCAAGCTTGTAGCGTAGGCCAGCCGACATATTATTTGAACTTGAATCATTCTCTTGGGTCTCTTGAGTCTCTTGGTGAGGTGTTGAATCACATTTGTTGCAGTGATACGGATGCTGCTCCAGCATTCGCAGATCGGCACTTCTGATTTCGAGGCCGACACATGCATAATGTTGCCAAATTCCGCACTCAAAACACATGATTTCTCCCGGCTTTATGCCTTCAGCATGTTGCTTAAAGAGACAATCAGGTATGCAATGCTTGTGGCGTTCAAAAGCAGGCGATGGCTTCCTTGAAACCTTGGATATAGACTCGTCTGTATTGTCTTGTTTTATTTTCTCAGCTACTCCATAACCATTACTACTAGGTGGTAACCCAAGTGTACTCAGTTCGTCTCTGCTGTCCTCACTGTCCTCAACGATTGATACGGCATGTGAGTAAACTTTCTTTGTGTTTGGTAACTTTTTGTCTGATGATTGGGGAGGATCGAACTCGGATCTAATATTTGGCCCCAGTGATTTCTATAACAACTGTTAGCACGAGCGTCTGAATTATTGGCGGGAATACTATATACTTTATGCTTAGATTTCTTGTTTTGCTTCATGGCAGTTTCAAGGTCTCTCGGCGCTTGAACTCTTCCTCTCTTTCTGTATTTTCCATATGTTTTTAGCGCTGGGCTGCCATGAATCCTGCTTTCTTTTTTGATCAGGCTTGGACTTTCGTTTTTTGAAAATTGAGCAGGCGTACGAGACATTGAACGTAGTTGATTCGAGGTTCGATCGCGACGCAGACGTCTTGCTGGTGTTGTATTCGTAGACTCTTGTACAAACTGCTGCTTTACCGCCGAAATCTGCTCTTTCTCCTCAATACTAAATCCAAATAGGTCCGATGCACCATCTTTGAAGATGTCATCAAAGTCGTACCCCGTAGAACCATAGCGGAACCAATCTCTCTTCAACTTGGAGGTAATTTTGTTGACATCGTGACGGGTACTGCCACTGTCCTCAAGTTTGATACCCACCGTGCTGAAGAAATCTTCCTTACTATATCCTAGAACCTTGACACCATAGTCGAGCCATCCGTAAAGAGTTGCTTTTTCTTCGGCAGACCAGGGGATGGCGGACATTGGTGCCTCTTGACCTAATTTTGACCTCTTCCTTTTCTTTGCCATAACTGCTGAGCAAATCTGAAGGCAAATTGTTCGAGAGCAGTGGGTTTGTGGGGTATTCTGTTGGAAGGTAAATAGGTTGAGGTTGTGAATGTTGGTGGCTGTGGTGGTAAACTTAATGGCATAGCCCCCATGCACGAATCTATCCATCACCTGCATATCTGCAGCCCGTCACCAACACTATTGGTTAGACCCCGCAAAATAGGTTTCATTCTTCACCAGAACCAGATTCTCGGGATTTCCTCTCCAATTGAAACCCCAAAATTCAACTTTGAGTGGGGTTCTTCGAGCATTTTGGAGTGAAAATGGATATTTAGCCGCCCGGATTTATCCATGGTTGCAACCCTAATAGAAGCCGAACCCCGATTACCTCTCTACATTCCTTCAAGAAGGGAGTTTGCCTTTCTCGAGGCGCCATCTCAAACCTTGAAAGTCTCAATGGGCAGCAACTTGACCCGTGAAATAATAATTCAAGCATAGTTATATCCTCCACCTTTTCTAATAGAGCCCGTGGTAAAAATGTCGTCATTTCAGGGTCATCTCGAAGCTGCAAAGAGAAAACAGATGCAAAGTAGGCGACATATCAATGAAACTCGGACAGTAATCAATCGCGAAGCGTCAGTCGCATCAACGGCAACAATACGGAATCAGACACCAGCAGAATTCGATGGCAGAGACATAATATATGGCATGTCTATGTTCGATGACGATATGGAGCTTGATAGTTCTGGTCAGTATTCACCAAAAGAGCCCGAAACTCTAGAGGGAGTTGGAACGTTGATCGTTGCAACTGATTTTGGAACAACGTTTTCTTCTGTGGCTTTCGCAGCATGGCACAATGGAAATATATCCACAGTCAAGACCATCTCGAACTACCCTGAAGATCCACTAGTATTCCAAAAAAAAAGTTTGCAGGTGCCGACGGAGAGCGGTTATCCAGTGAAGCCAATTCTAAATGAAAGCGTCGAGGTAGATGAGGAGGTGCTTCACGATATTGGAATGGATACAACCTTAGAAGAAGATAACGATGAGGGTGATGATGATGAAGATGATGAAGATGAAGATGATGAAGATGACAATGATGAAGATGACAATGATGAAGATGACAATGATGATGCTGATGATCCCTTGGGTATCTACGGCACTACTGTCGACAAAATGGATCTGGATGCACAGGATGATCAGACTGATGAAAATATACTTTATTGGGGTTACGATGTTGTCTCTCAGAGCCGTAGAGCGAATATCGGAGGGGACCTAGATACTCAGGTCTCTGATATTAAACTAATCACTAGGTCTAAGCTCATGGCAAGTTGGACCATTCCGGAGACCAGTTAGTGTATATACTAACTTCATACAGTTGGACAAGAGTCCTGCAACCGCCGCCGTCAGAAATTATCTCCGGCCAATTCTACAACAGCTCAAAGCGAGGAACATAATCATTGAGGATGAAGATGTCATTGCTGACTATCTCACCCAATTGTTCAGACATACGAAAGACCAACTAATAACTAACCATAATATGGGTAAAGATTGCAAAATTGAGCACGTGCTCTGTGTGCCAAATGCTTGGGGTTCTCAGGCTTGTCGCAAGATGCAAGCTGCTATGAGTAGTGCCGTACAAAGATCCGACCTCGGATCGATGAAAGATTTTTTCCTAGTCTCAGAGCCTGAAGCCGCAGCCTCATATGTCTTGGAGATGGACAATCAGCTTAATGTAAGTGTGCATACACTAAGCAAAATGTTTCTTATTCGGGACTAACTGCATGAAATCTCTAGCCCGGCGAGGTGTTTGTAATAATTGATGCTGGAGGTGGAACTGTTGATCTAACCACTTACAAAGTTAAAGAGAACTATCCACTAAGACTAGAGCGAGAGGAAATAGAGCCAACAGGTGTGTGATTTCTGACTTTGAAGCACAATCGTTATTAACTGAAAACCAGGTGGCCTATTTGGATCAAGCTATCTAAACGAATATTTCCGAAAGCATCTAATGGATCGACTTAAAGGGGAAGAAGCCAATTTAAATGTTGGAGATCACACAATAGAGACTTTGGTTGATACGGCAGTAACTGATTTTGAAAATAAAAGAAAAAGAACACTTGATATCATACCGAAGTCCATGAAACCCGAGGTTGTCAATATAACTGGTCTTAAACATAATGCTGATAAGCGATTTATTAGAGGAGGTGTTGTGTTTGACAAGTAAGTTAGGTATACTTTCTTGTTAATCTTGCTGACCTCCGGTGATTAGATCTGATTGGAACCAAATCTTTGCTCCGGTGTTGCTAGGAATTTGGGGGTTGCTAGAGGGTCAACTTGAACAAGCTATCAAAGACAAAGAACTCACCACGAGTTTATCAGTAGGTTTATCTTGATATTAACAGCAAAAGGTCCTTTCTCTAACCTGTTCTTCTACATAGAAAGTTATGCTGGTGGGGGGATTTTCAGGGTCACCATCTCTAACAAAATTCCTCAAATTAAGATTGAGTACCTTTTCTCAAGAACATCCTAAGCTAAGAAATCCTATTCGACTCATGGAAACAGAGAATTCGGTACCGTAAGTAGACCATCTACATAAACAATAACTTGGCCCCCCAAACTAATATGGATGCTAGGGTATTTGCGATAGCTCATGGTGCGGTGCTCAGAGCCATGAATAAATCAAAAGGTCCAGCGCGAAAGATTCTGTCGAGTTATGGGTTTTTACAGACCTTGCCAAAGGATATCGAGTCATACCCAACGCTCAAGCGTGTCAAAGCCACCAGAGATCCAGTGGACGGTTTTGACTACGTTAAGAACACAATCAATTGGTTAATCAAAAAGGTACATATTCATCTTGGAAGAATCAAACTAGTACTTATGAGAGTCGCAGGGCGACGAACTTCCACCATACCAAGAATATAATATCGATGTTGAGCACGTTTTTCTGACAGAACAAACTGAGTTGAAATGCGAAGAGGTACTCTATGTGTCTGATGAAAAGCATGAATCACACTATAAGAGATCACACCGGAAGAACAAAGGTAACATTAAACATTGTTAAAGTAACGCATTGCAGCATTTTCATTTAACATTTAACAGGTGCTAAAATTGCAGGTCGAATTGTGGCTGATATGACATTTCTGAAAACAGAAGGTCTTCTGCAAGAATTCGAACCTCCTCGAGGATCCAAAAAACCATACTATAAGATAGAATTTGATTTGGTCATGATTATCCAGGGTCGAGATTTGACTTATGAAGCTCGATGGCCCAAAAAGAAGAAGGACGCTGATTCTGAGACATCAGTGGAGGAGCAGGAGAATTTGATGGATAAATTTGGACCTCCGAAAGCACGTGGTAATGGCCAGATCAGCATAGCTGCGGCCTTTGAGCCTGGCACAAATTGAGTAGTATTCTGTATTGTAAACGACTGGTTTGCTTAACTTTCTCAGCCATGAATAGCTTCAGTCGTCAAAAGCTATTTTAAAGTTAGTTCCCAGTCCCTTCATAGAATTGTATCGTTTCAATAGTACAGTCCTAAGAAAGATAGTCAGATCGAGCAACAAGACCTTACAAGTGTATATGTATGAGAGTCACAAATTCTGGTCATTGTTAGAAACATACTCTAAGGAATCTACTATTCATATAGGAGGTGCTATGTCAAATGATAGAAAGTTCCAGCCAATGTAATGAGAGTTTAATATATTTTACTCCTATGGGTCTAATACCATATTCAGTGAAAAGTATGCTGATTGCAAATGCAAAGGCAACAAATATATAAGATTTCACAAGACACAGAGAACTGTCAGATGAGACAAAAAGGTTTCGTGGTGTCAATTCTCCATTGAAAGTATGACCGGTTACCATTCTATCATTGGTGGAGTAGAATACTATTTCTACCGATATGATTTAATTGCTGTGAGTGCATGTGTAACACACTCAGAATGAAAGGATAACCCATTACGCTAGATGATGCAACGAAAAAGACGTTTAATTTAAATGTAACTCTACTGACGTATTGAATCCCTTAAGATTTTCAACTCTAGGCGAACCACTTCCGCCACATCCATGACCATAAACAAATCCCCAACAGCTACACGAGTGTTTAGGAAGTGGAGCAAGAAGGAGCCTAAGTTTAAAATTAAATCTTGGTGACCGCAATAAATGAGAAGAGTTACTTTGCCTGGAAGGGATACGGGATGAATTTTGGCTGTTGTGGTGGGGTATACAGTGATAGGATGGTCATGGTTGCATTTGCTGCCCGAATTGACACCCCTTGAAATACTGCGGCAGCCAGTTCTTCAGAAGCCGATATGGTAATAAGAAATAGATTAACTGATTGGTACTTGGGTCCAATACAAAGATGCCGCAGTACCGCATCTAACAATGTTTATAAAAGCTTGAAAATGCTTAGAACATGTTTAGATACGGAAAGTGCACAGTATTCATTACTTACAGTAGACAATAGTATCATTTTTAACCGCTCAAGAAAGTATATCAAGTATATCAAGAAGATGAAACAATGTCACCGAGGTAAGTGTAACCAATGTTGTTTGTATTGTAACCGAATGCCGATCTACCAATCTATTTATTTTGATATGAGTAAGGTTAAACCTTATTGAAACAGATGGCAGGGGGAGATAGGAGCTAGGAGATTTAGCAAAAATACGCAACGGGCGTCCCCCGCATTTATCTCCTCGAGCTTATATATCAGCCGGAAGTCACATCCTGGGCGAAAGCTTGTTGAAGCTTGTTTTGGCATGGCGGAAGCTTGATTCCAGGATTTCCTCACCCGTGGATCCTGCAGGGTAAATTTCTGTGATAGGGCACCTGATGCTTCGATAATAGTGCTTTTTGTGGTTACTTGCGTAATTATGATCCAAACACTCCACTTGCCCGATTATATTGTGTTCCATATTGATTATAGTCACATTCTTTTGCGTAGATTATCCAAAAAAGCAAACAGGAGAATGAAAATGAGAATATAAAGACTGAAGATGCTCCTCTCTTTTCCCTTACCTCAATACCAACCATTAGCAAAGTTTCCCCGGAATCTTCAAGATATAAATCCGTTAAAATGGTCTCATTTACTACATTTACTCTTGCTCTTGCAGCAATTTCCTCAACGCTTGCCGCACCTACAGCTAACGTTGTCGAATCTGCACCTCAGACCATCGAAGATCTCCCTGACTTTGAAATTGGCGGCGACACACTTGCACGTCGTCAGGACTACACCCAAAACTATAAGACTGGCGGCAATGTCAACTTCCAGCCCGCCTCCAATGGATACTCGGTTAGCTTTTCTGGTGCCCAGGACTTTGTGGTCGGGAGAGGCTGGAATAAGGGGGCAAATAGGTGGGTAACACTAAATCTTTTCGTTTGGCATCTGAATTAAGGTGCTGTCGAATCACATATTGACTCTTATTTCAGGAACATCACCTTTAGTGGTTCTACCACAGCATCGTCTGGCACAGTACTTGTCTCTGTCTACGGCGTACGTCAACAGATATCGGGAGAAAGAGCATTCCCAAAATCCCATTTACTCCCAAGCCCTCTCCCCCCTTAACAACACAAAAGCTGACATTGTCCCATCACAGTGGTCTACAAACCCTCTAATCGAGTATTACATCCAAGAATACAGCAACTCTAATGGAGCTGCACAAGGTACCAAAGTCGGAACACTAGAAAGTGATGGATCTACCTACGATATCTGGAAACATCAACAAGTCAACCAGCCATCTATTTCAGGCACGACGACTTTTTGGCAGTATATCTCAGTTAGACAGCAGAAGCGGGCGGGCAGTGGAACCGTAAACACAGCGAACCATTTCAATGCGTGGGCGAAGGCGGGACTGAATCTGGGAACAATGAATTACCAGGTCCTGGCCACTGAGGGATGGGGAAATGCTGGAGGGAACTCTCAATATACCATTAGCTAAGCTATGATATTACTTCGTAACGCTGAGAAAGTCATTTTGGGGGTTGGCTTGAGTGGATGATGACTACTGAGGAGGATTTTGCGCAGTATATATTCTTTCAACAGCACTCTCTGGAGAGTAAATTCAGCAATTTTGATTAACTGTGTTTTTGAGATGGCTTCTCGATTAAGATAATTTCTCTCAATGCATTGCAAACTCAGTGGTCCATCCCTTACAATGAGGGCTTAGTTGGATATGGTGTTTGATTCTTTGCCACTTTCACAAAGCCTGGGTTGGATTTGAAGAGTATTGGGACCTCGAAAAGCCCGTGTTGTATAAATATGAAGCTGAACATGCCTTAGATAAACGAATGTAGCATAGCATAGATATGGCACTGAAAATGTTAGAAAATGACTTGAAACTAAATGCAGTGTAGTCTTATTCTATCTTAAAGGGTAGTATTTCTGAGACCAGAGTTATATTCATTCACTTTCGTTTTTGCAACGAATTAAATTTCACCTTATCTAGAATAGATTGAATATTTAATTCTATATATTTGTACTCTATAAATCCGTAGTGGTCGACGTTCTGCTTGAAACTACAGCTTGCACTTTTCATCCAAATGTGCATACCACTCTCCACCCTATGACTAAAGCTAAAAAGTAAATGACCGTGTAGGTGCCTGAGATTGCTGAATATAGTTTGAGACAGGTAGAGACCCAATATCCCAGGTAGAACCGATAGCTTAGTGGAGAAGGTCAAAGTCTCCACTATCTGAATGGCTCAATTTGGATGGTTTTATCCAAGGGATAAGCCATAGCCTCGTTTTAGAACCAAATTAGAATATTCACCTCGCCTTTCAAAAAATATATCCCAATTAGGCAATACCATCAGGATGAGAAAATCCTCACGCGGCTACGCTTTCATAAATTAATATCACATCCTGCCAAAAAGAATCATTCGTCTCAACTCAACAACAAAATCATAAAAGATACACCATCCACGGCAAACCCCCAACTATCAAGATGGCTCGCAAATCAACGCGCAAAACACCAACCAAAACCCCGAAAAACCGCATGGAAGTTGAGGTCCAGAGGACAGAAAAGGAGAAAGAGACCCAAGATGGTGCTAGTGAGAAGACAGACTTTTGCGATGAAGATAAGGATGAAGAGCTTTACGAAGGTGATATTCACATCACCCGAACATTCGTTGCTGCTAAAGGAAAGAAAGATGAGGTGGGTTATCTATATCAGTGCCGTTAAAGGCAGACAATATTGACAAATTGGCTTAGCTCAAGGAGAGTCTGATTGATTTTGCTGGTATGGTCAAGCTTATGGAGTCCAATGCTCTTAAGTTTCACATTTTTGAAGACCTTGAAGGCAACATGGTGATTATGGAGACCTGTCAGTAATTTGCATCTAGGTAATGAACGAAGCTTACACAGCGCAGATACTTGCTACACCCATAGCTTGGATCATGTGAAGACACCTTGGTTTTACAAACATCAAGAGCAACTGGTAAAAAAGAAGCTTCTTGCACGAGCCAGTAAGCCAGTTTCCAATCTAAAGCTAGCTTCACTCGATTTCTCAGCATTATCTCATGTTGAGGATAGGGTTGACCTGGTTGACTTTGAATCTATACATATCTAAACACCAGTTCCTCCCTCATCCGCTTACTTTGCTTAAGCTCCAGATTAGATCTAGACTAACAAAAGACTTAGTGGAGACAAAGTGCCTTCGGGAAGTGGGAGGGTATGATTATACATGCACTTGTAGTGCTGATAAATGAACTCACTTTTAAAAAACATAGGTGGAAATAGAGAATGACTGCGGAGGGATAGAGCCTTTTCAACGGATATTCTAGGAGAGGATGTGACTGAGAAGAAATATAAATGGGGACATGATGTGGGATATTGCTCTTGGTCTCAATCACGGACAGAAATCCCAGATCTTTCTTCAACTACGAGGTCTCATTTCCCGTATTTAATCTCATGGCCATTAATGAATTGGCGAGAAATCATTAAAGTTTGTGGTAGTAACACTGCAAGCGCTGCTTCAATTCCTATACATGATGCTGTGATTGTTTATTAATATTGGCTAAAGGGTGTGGGCAAAACTACGACGGATGTAGGTGAGCTCTTCCTCAAACAATGAATTATCAAGGAAGGGTAATTTAGTGAATGGAAACATATTAATTGGGAAACCAGATATTCCAGTGGCCAAAATTACCGCAGTTGAGAAACTGTACCTTGCTTTTGTGTCCTCAATTGCTTCCAAGTACTGTACCACGCACACGATGCAAGAGTTCTGCCATAGCAATGTGACTATTCGCCTTTGAGTTGTGCTGAGACAGACAATTAATGGAAATAAAGTGGATGAATTACAGTCGCTGTCCGATCATGCCACCTTGAAATAAGATATGGCTTATGGAGATAAAGATGAACTGTTGTAGAGTACAGTACATTTCACGTGAAGTCGAGGCTTTTCTTGGCATATATTCTCTTGGCATGCAAGCACTTAAAGGTGGACACGAGAAAACACGCTACTGACCGCGTTACGCGTTTCAATCTTTGGCGACAAGAGCCCCCCTAATTAATCAATCTCAGCACTCCCACCATTTTCAACCCTCACAACCACCTTCCTCAATCGCATTACCGATATCAAGATGGATGGACTACAATTAAGAGACGAGGCGGTCCGGGACAGAATCCGCGCAGCCCAGGAATTTCTAGATCCAAGTGAATTACTTGTAGTCCACCCCTTTTCCATCTGCTAACCGCTCCCAGATGACCAAGCCGCCGCGCGAAGTTATAGATCAGATATTATTTTGATGCTACAGAAGTTCCAACGGAGACTTGTGGTCAGCATTGACGAGATTCGCGCACACAATGTTGAACTCGCGGAGGGGCTGTTGCAACAACCGTTTGATTTTGCCCAAGCATTCGATAAAGCGCTCCATGAGATCGTCAAGACTCTCCCAAAAACTACGAATAAGGAGCATTCGGAGGATACGATGTACTATTGCGCATATTCTGGAAGCTTCGGGCAATATGCTTGCAATCCACGAACACTGTCATCCTCTCATCTAAACCACATGGTGTCGTTAGAAGGAATCGTTACCAGATGCTCGCTCGTCCGGCCTAAAGTCATCAAGAGCGTGCATTATAACGAGAAGAAAAACATTTTCCACTTCAGAGAATACAAGGACCAGACAATGACTGCTAGTGGGGCAAGCACTTCCAGTGTTTACCCCCAGGAGGATGATGAGGGAAATCCTCTTATCACGGAATACGGATACTGCACATACCGCGATCATCAGACGATCTCCATCCAAGAAATGCCCGAACGTGCGCCAGCTGGTCAGCTACCTCGCGGAGTAGATGTGATTCTCGATGATGATTTAGTGGATAAAGTTAAACCCGGAGACAGAATTCAACTTGTTGGCATATATCGATCGTTAGGAAACAGAAACGCGGGCCACAACAGCGCACTTTTCAAGACTGTTGTCTTAGCAAATAATGTTGTCTTGCTTTCCTCAAAGTCTGGTGGTGGTATTGCAGCCGCTACAATCACAGACACGGATATCCGCAATATTAATAAGGTTGCAAAAAAGAAGGCTCTGTTCGATCTCCTCTCCCAATCACTGGCTCCCAGCATTTTCGGTCACGAATATATCAAAAAAGCAATCCTCCTCATGCTACTTAGTGGTATGGAAAAGAACCTCGAGAACGGCACACATTTGAGAGGTGACATCAACATTCTCATGGTTGGTGATCCATCTACAGCGAAGTCGCAGATTCTCCGCTTTGTTCTCAATACTGCGCCACTCGCCATTGCGACAACAGGTCGAGGTTCGTCTGGTGTCGGTCTCACAGCAGCAGTCACATCTGATAAGGAAACTGGAGAAAGAAGACTCGAAGCAGGTGCTATGGTACTCGCGGATCGCGGTGTTGTGTGTATAGATGAGTTCGATAAGATGTCCGACATTGATCGAGTAGCCATTCATGAAGTCATGGAACAGCAAACGGTCACTATTGCAAAAGCTGGAATTCATACATCTCTCAATGCACGTTGCAGCGTTGTTGCTGCAGCTAATCCAATTTTTGGTCAATATGATACACACAAGGACCCCCATAAGAATATCGCTCTCCCTGATTCTTTACTTTCTCGTTTCGATTTACTCTTTATCGTTACAGATGATATCGATGATACTCGAGATCGACAGATCTCCGAGCATGTCTTGAGAATGCATCGGTACAGACAAGCAGGGACTGAAGAAGGCGCTCCAGTCCGGGAACAATCACAGCAGACTCTTGGGGTTGGTGTCGAGGAAGAAGCCGACACCACCAAATCTACAACCGTTTATGAGAAGTTTGATGCCATGCTCCATGCAGGTGTAACCCTCAAATCAGGCCGTGGAAAGAACAAGAAGATTGAAGTGCTAAGCATTCCATTCATGAAGAAATATATCCAGTATGCCAAATCAAGGATAAAGCCAGTCCTGACACAGGAAGCTTCAGATCGAATCAGTGATGTTTACGTCAAGCTCCGAAACGATGATATGGAAGGTAACAAGCGAAAGACAAGTCCTATGACTGTTCGTACTTTGGAAACTATTATCCGTTTGTCAACAGCGCACGCCAAATCCCGTCTCTCGAATCGTGTCCAAGAACAGGACGTTATTGCAGCTGAAGAAATCTTACGCTTCGCTCTGTTCAAAGAAGTCATTGAGGATGAGAAGCGAACTAAGCGTCGCAAGACCCGCCCTCTCGAAGATGAATCATCTGGCAACGAGAGCTCGGATTCAGACTCAGATTCTCCACCTCCAACTACTAGAGTAGGCACATCACGATCAGGAACAGCAGCAAGCACCGCCCGTACTCGTGCTATCGCCAATAGTCGTCGCGGTGGTGTTGCCTCAAGTCCTCGTCGTACGGGTACCGCACCACCATCCGATGAGGATGAAGATGATCTGTATGGAGCTTCGCCTGTACGATCACGTCCGACAGCGAGTGGGGCAGGAACACAGACATCATTTGCATCTTCGCTGCCTGCTTCACAACTGCGATCTCAATCTGAGTCTCAGGAAGATGCCGAGTTGGCGTCTGGTACCGCGAATTTGGCGATTGCACCAACTATTACACCAGCTAGATATGAAGTGTTCAGAAAAACATTAGGACCACTGATGAACACCGAATTGTTTGAGGATGATAGTGCTGAATTGGATGCTCTTATTGAAGCTGTGAACAATAAGATTGGAGGATCAGCTGGTGGTGCTTTCGAAGAAGCGGAAGCTATCGCAGGATTGAAGAAATTGTCAGAGGCTAATGCCCTTATGTGAGTACCACTATTATCTCAACGTGAACGCAAAAGCTGACAACTTATTAGGTACACTGATGGCGATCTGATATACAAGGTCTAGATGAATATTAAATGAATACAATTTTGCAGGGGCCTTTCAATCTGGCAGGCGTTGGTTGATTTCGGGATCAGGAAGGAAGATAAATGTTTTATGCTGTAACGATCATGCATCTAGTTCAATTGTATCTGCTAGCCATTGGCCCTTCTACCTTTCCAAGTTTGTCTTCGACATTCATGAGGCAATTCTGCCTTATCACTTTTAAAACGAAAATGCAGTAATTCATAGAGGAAGTTGGGTTTGGGAAAACACCAGAATCCGAGAATGTCGTAGAATCGTTTCCGGCCAGGGAGTATTAAAACTTCCTCATAAAACCTTTGCAACGTGATATATTTGAATAGGGCAAGAGAACACAGACATTGACAGAGGGAAGGAATTCCTCGACTGTGGAAGTACTGGATATACAGTCCGTCATAGATTAAATTAATCGAACATGAATCTAATGTAGAAGGAGGAAATAGAGAAAATGTCAAATTAATTGCATCAAGGACACTTGAGCTTGATTCCGACTTCCGACCCGGGAACGGACCAGGCCGACACGTCGACGGCTAAACTCTAAAGGATGACCCGATGAGCCGACTAAACGAACCTGCCAAGGCCACTATATCCGCCCTCTAGGCCATAAAGCTGAGTCGACCTTTGGCCTAGATCTATTGATACTGGCTTCTCTATCAAACAAAAGTTAAACTTCACACCCCAAGTTCCTTTTCCATTTTCCTTATACGAGCTTTAACAATGAGTCTACACCTCGATCACTTGCCTTCGCAAGCTCTAGACTCTAATAATCAAACTGAGTCACAATCTGTAGCAGGCTTGGATTTCCAGCAGAGAATTGACTCTCTATGCCAGGAGCTGGAGGTAGTAAGTAGTACTCCAGTGTTGGTATTCTTTGATCACTTCAAATGGTTCATATATGACAAGATTTTACTGTTGTTACTTGAGATTTAGTTTCCAAGATGTCACATTTCCTGATATTGTGACATTACTAAATATCTTAATAAATGCTAACCAATTATAGTTCAAAGACTTTTTGATCGAAGTAAAAAAGGATGAGAGACTATGGATGAATGGATTCAAGAAGGTGCAAAAGCAATTAAAGACAGCTCAGAGTTCTTTCGAGGGCGACTTCATTCATAATGAGTCATTATGGCTGGTGGCAAAAATTTGCCCTGGAATTATCTCTCTACGACAATATTTCGAGATGTTTCCCCGCGACCAGATGAAAACTCGAAAAGATAATGTTGAAATAAAAACCAGCACGACAATAGTGGATATTGTCTGTCAAAATGGATCGCAATGGGTCAGAGTTAATAACATCACCACAAAAAGAGCTATGTGGGAGTTTGTAAACGCTGGTAAACGCCTTTCCTTCCTATCACAATGGTCTAAGCTGATTTCAAACTAGGATATGGAGTGGTAGAAAGTGACAGTGAAGAAGACGATGAGGACTTTGATGATCCAACTGGTTTGCTTGCACAAGCCAGTTCTCTCATTCGAGCTTCCAAATTAGTCCTTCATCGGGGCCAACATCCTCACATAAGAATCGTATTACCTCGATTTCGCATGGATGAACTGAAATCCCTCAATCTGGGTGATCCAAAACTCATTTTACGCGTTTTCGACCGTCTCAGAACGCGAGGTATCACCTTAGAAATGGGCGATCTTTCTCCACCACCAATCACAGAAGTTTTACAAAGGATGACTTTCCCCGATTACTCTACCATTACTGATATCCTCAATATTGATACTACCATTCTTCTGGCAATCGTTAGTGATATCTCGCATATTACAATAAGACCTAAGGAGTGGCATCATGAATTTATCGCGGCTCAGATTGCGAAAGAAGGCCAACTTAAACTTCTTCCGCAGCACATCTGGCCAATCTGTGGAACGAGAAAACTGATATGCATAAGAGAATCATTAGAGATGATGCAGACAATCACTAATGATATAGGCACCGACGCAGAAAGGAAACGCGCAGCGCTCTTGTTTGAGAGCCCAGGTGATAATATGACGACTGCGGACCGAATATCTAAATTTCAGGCTTTGTCTGACTATAAAATTCCTGAAGGATGGTCAATACCTATCAATGTGATTGATGTAGACATACAAGGCAAGTACAAGGTCATATTCATCGGAATATCTTTTGTTTCGGTCTGTTGAAGGTGGTCTTTGAAATTTCAATAATGAAATTGCTGTTTAACGAAGAGGCTAACAATCTTCGAACAGCTACAAGATCTCTCCTGCCACATTCAACCCGGGATCTGGTTCTCGACGTTTGCAGCCGTCACCATGGCCAACCTACAACAAAATCTAATCCTGTCAATGCTTCCGTTTTCCTCTCTGGTTGGGCCAAAAACCTCACCACCCTGAGTACGTAGCTCCCTTTTAATTGTCGCACAT
>Ga0247814_10001069_pt1 | contig 17288 bp, 14 predicted proteins | sample UWRJL179409R1_FD_179947 | JGI IMG/M metagenome (GOLD analysis project Ga0247814, IMG submission 179947) | Plant litter microbial communities from Arlington Agricultural Research Station in Wisconsin, United States - UWRJ-L179-409R-1 | ecosystem: Environmental > Terrestrial > Plant litter >...
ATTGCTGTAGCCAGACGTGCGCAGTTTATGGAAGTAAAAAATTCCGGTAAAGCGATCGTTTGGGAAGAAACCATGAAAGATCCTGAAGGACATGATATTACTTTTTTGCGCAGGATGTTCCCTATGCATGATGAACAGGGTAAATTTATCATGGTGATTGGTTTTGGAGTAGACATTACAGAGCGGAAATCGCTGGAAGAAAAGCAGACCCTTATAATGGAGCAACTGGCTATTCAAAATACGCAACTGATAGATTTTTGCAATGTAGTTTCACATAACCTTCGCGGACCGCTGATTAATATGGCTATGCTGACTGAATTTATCCAGGAAGAGCAGGATATGCAGCAGCAGAAAATAATGGTTTCCAAGCTTGAGCCTGTAATTGAAAATCTTAAGGGTACGTTTAACGAGCTGGTAGAATCTATACAAATCAGACAGGACAGCAATATCAAATCTGACAGACTGGTTTTTAGTGCCTGCCTGCAGGAAACACTGGATATATTATATGCGGAAATTGGTAAGGCTAAAGCAAAGATCATGGTAGATTTTGATGAGGCCCCGGTAGTGATGTACCCACATAAGTACCTGGCAAGCATATTTTATAATTTAATTACCAATGCTATAAAATACCAGAGCCCCAAGCGGCAATTATTGGTAAACCTTGCTTCTAAAATGCAGGACGGCAATATCGTACTGACGATTGAGGATAACGGACTCGGTATAGATATTGTGAAGCATAAAAACAACCTGTTTAAGATTGGAAAAGTATTTCACCGTCACCCGGATGCTAAAGGTTTAGGCTTATTTATGACTAAAACACAGGTGGAGGCAATGGGAGGTAAGATATGGGTTGACAGTGTTCCCGATCAGGGATCAAAATTTTCTATTGAATTTATAAATCAAAATTTGAATTAGTGATGAAGAAGGTTTATCTCATCGATGATGATGATATTTTTGTTTTTCTTACAAAGAAAACCATCTTGAAGGTGTCTTCTGATATAGATGTTGAAGTTTTTTCGGATGGTTTGCAAGCTATAACCCATATCAGGGAGGTTAAGGATAATCCGGAAGAATTGCCTGATATCATCTTTCTTGATCTGAATATGCCTGTTATGGATGGTTGGGAATTTTTATCGGAGTATGAAGATATCTATACCTCCCTATCCAGGAAAAATGAACTTTACATTGTGTCGTCATCAATCTCACCGCATGAGATGGAGCGTTCGAGAAATATTAGTTCAGTGTCTGAGTTCATTATTAAACCTTTAGTCAAAGAAAAGTTTCTGGAAATTCTGGAAAATTTATAATTTAGGTGGATGTTTCAACAGCATTCCATTGACCTGGATATTTTAAAAAAAAGAGCTTTTAATTTAAGGTGGGCTACAGTGCCCGAAGGTGTTATTCCGCTAACAGCTGCCGATCCGGATTTTCGGAGTGCACTGAGATTGCAGAGGCAATTATCCGGTTTACCAAAGACAGGTATCTTTCTTACGGGCCTCCGGCAGGCCTGCCAGAGTTTAAAGAAAGTGTGGCCAATTATTTTACTGTTAAGAGGCACATACCTGCGCTACCCGAGTTTATTTTTCCGGTGGACAGTGCTGCTTTTGGAATTTATTTAACCTGCAAGGCTTTCCTGACGGCTGGCGATGAAGCAATTATTTTTGATCCCGTAGATTTTCTTTTCAGGTATTCTATAGAAGCTGTAGGTGGTGTAGCGGTTCCATTTGCTATTCCTCCGGGGCCCGCTCCTATTGATTTCGAAAAGCTAAAAGGTTTAATTACTGCAAAAACCAAAATGATTTGTTTGTGTAATCCGCTAAACCCGACGGGAAAGGTATTTACAAAAGAGGAGTTATTGCAGATAGGTGAGATTGCCTGTAAGTTTAACCTGGTGATCTTATCTGATGAGATTTGGAGTGATATTATTTACACGCCATTTGTATATACGAGCATAGCCTCATTAAATGAGGAGATCCGGAACCAGACGGTAACGGTAACTGGCTATAGTAAGTCTTATGGACTTGCAGGACTGCGTATAGGTGCAGTAATGGCCTCAAACCAGGCACACTATGATCGCCTGTTTGAGGTTTCTTTACATAATTCTACTATTCATGGCGCCAATGTGCTTTCTCAGGTTGCAGCAACTACCGCATTAAATGAGTGTGGGTACTGGCTGGATGATTTTGTAGCACATTTACAGCAGATGCGTGATTTGTGTGTGCGTGAACTGAATGCAACTAATGGTTTCAATTGTATTTCACCCGAGGGTTGTTATGTAGCCTTTACCAATATTACCGGGACGGGTAAGAGCAGTGCGGAAATTTATCAAATTTTATTTGAGCAAGCTAAGGTTGCTGTTGTTCCGGGGGCAAAACAATGGTTTGGTGAAGGTGCTGAAGGTTTTATCAGGATGAGCTTTGCTACTTCGGAGGCAATTCTGGGAGATGCATTATACAGGATAAAAAATACGATTAACGCTTTATGAAAGTAGTGGTGATAGGCGGCGGCATTGCCGGATTATGCATGGGTATTTACCTTCATCAGCACAAATTTGAAGTTTCTATCAATGAAAGAAAGGTACATGCTGCTGTGGGCGGCCATGCTTTTTTGATGCACCACGACGGTATATCAGTGCTCAAAGAACTCATTGCTGATGATGAATGTGCTATCCCCGGTAAGCTGGTTGATACTTTCATATTTAAAGACCCGGAGGGCGGGCTAATTACTGAACAGCATCTGGAAGACTGGCATTGTTTTAAGCGGACAGGGCTGCTGGAATGTTTAAGGGGATTGTTGCCCGCAGAACGGTTGATTGATGACCATGTATTTTCTCATTTTATATATGAAGGGGATAAGATTGTAGCTGCTTCTTTTCTAAATGGTGAAGTGGTATACGGCGATATCTTTATCGGGGCCGATGGTGCAAATTCTGCTGTGCGCAAAGCGGTAATGGGTGAGCCTGTGTTTTTACCCGGTATGGTAAAAGAAGTGGTAGGTATTGCGCAGCATCCGGAATTTGCAGCACTCTACCAGGGCAAATTCACGAAGTTTCAGCATGCCGCCAAAGGCCTTTCATTTGGGATGATCCCCACATCTGAAACAGAAGTTGTTTGGTTTATGCAGTATGACCCCACTGCAGGGGACGTGCCGGAAGGCGCAGAGAACAGAAATACGGCAGCTTACCATGAACACCTCTGTAAATTATGCCATAATAACTTAATCGATTTTCCAGCAGAAGTACAGGCTATTTTAGCAGTAAACGATTTTAGTACAAGCTATATCTGGAATACGAGGGATTTTGATGTACTCCCAGATTTTCATCATCAGAATGTGGTATTAATTGGTGATGCAGCCCATGTTGCACTACCATTTACCAGTGCAGGAACGACCAACGCAATGGTTGATGCCAAAGTGCTTATGGAATGTCTGCTTGCTTACCCTGAAAGCGACCTTGCATTTAGAGAATATTACCGGATCCGGGCAACTACTATTGCTGAACACGTAAAGCTTGGACGTGAACTAAGGGATGCTTTCCTAAATCCGGCAGCAATATATGCCCTGCCCCTGATTGGCGATCAGCTCTAGGCTGTCAATAATTTTCCTGTTCACAAACACAAAATGAATGAACGGAATGAATGGCCAAAGCAACTATAGTATTCCGTAACTTTATTTTAAATCGTTTGAGTAATCGCTCAGATGTGAATAAAGGAGGATATATAATGATCAAGGTAGGAATTATTGATGTAAATCAGCAAAGCAGGGGAATGATGCGAGTAATGCTCGATCATCATAACCAATACAATCTTAAAGTTACCCTTGAAGCTGCGTCTATGGTTGATTGTAAAAAAATACAGCCTTCCCAGGAACCTAATGTAATGTTGCTGGACATCGAAGAAAACGGAATTGACCAGATTATGGAGATTTACCGTAAATTTCCTAATACCAATGTGGTAGTATACAGCAATATCCAGGATCATAATAGTGTATTAGCCTGTGTAAAAGCAGGTGCAATGGGCTATCTGACAAAAGATACCTGTGTAAATGAGGTAATCTCTACGATTGTAACTACCTATAAAGGAGGTTCCGTTTTTAGTCCTTCAATCTCCAGAAATGTAATCAGACAAGTGCAGCAAACGGTAGATTACCAATCTAACCTCAGTCTAAGGGAGCGCCAGATTGTGGAGGGACTGAAAAATGGACTGAGCTACAAATTGATTGGTTATAAGTATGGAATTTCTCTTGATACGGTTCGCCAATATATTAAACGGACATATAAAAAGCTGAATATTAACAGCAAGGGTGAATTACTTGCCCAGTTCAGATAGGATTGAGTCTTATTTTATCTGCAGTTCAGTGTTACGCTTATCCAGGTTAATGCATAAAAACTATCTTTTTAAAACCGGGTGTTTTCTTATTTTCTGCCAGTTATTGACTTTCAGCGTAGCTGCACAAGTGAAATATGCATTTGTTCGCGATACGATTGGGATAAAAGGCGGGGAGACTTTTGCGAATATGCTAAAGGTTTCGAATGGGTATACCGAAACGGTGGTGCTGAGGCAGGATGAGAAGGCAACGCTTTTACAGCGGGGTATGATCGGATTACCAGATAGTTTAGTGCTCAGAGGCGGCGAGAGTCGTAATTTCCCTGTAAAATATATCGCCAGCCGGCAAACTATCAAAAGTAACATCCAGGTATTTAATGTTCAGTTATTGACAGATAAGCCTGGGGTGTTAGTTCAGCGATCGGCGCAGTTCGTAGTTCAACTCTCAGATATAGGAGGCCTGTCTATTGGAACCGAAGATAATGAAGTTTATCTGAGCCAGCTATCGAATCAGGCACAGGTGTTAGTGCGTGTAGCCAACAATGGATATGTACCAATTTCATTCAGATTGCAGCTTACAGGAATTCCTGATGGCCTTGAATTTACCGGACAAACGATGAACCTTACTTTACAGCCCGGTTCACAGCAGTTGCTTCCTTTTATTGCCAGAAATAAAACCGGTGTACGTAATGCTGCAGATTATACCGTGACCATACAGGCATTGGATAACCGTAATAATGAGCTTGCATCTAAAATTATACGTATAGTAAGTGTTAGCAGCGCGCGTAGAATGGGCTTGAACAATGAAATGGCAGGGCAAAGTTTACCAAATTCTGTAGCTATCCGGTATGCCAGCAATAGTACTAATTCTTCTTTTTACCAGCTGCAAAGTAATGCAAGGATGATGCTGGGGAAACAATCCACTTTAGATTATAGCATTAATGCTGATCAATATAGTGAAGGTAATGTTAAAGGACTAACCGTCTATAATACATATGCAGATTTTCAATCGAAAAGATGGGGTATTAAAGTCGGAAATATATATGAAAATCTTGATTTCTCCTTAGGAGGAAGAGGTATCAAAGCAAATGTAAACTTTAACAAATCTGGTACGCTATCATTGTATACCGTGGATAATATCTATCAGCTAATTAATCAGGTAAGTAATAATCCTGCAGGTGCCAGGGTGTATGCTGTAGATTATAGTCTTCCAAATGTTGGTTTTGGTGAGCGCAGAATTACAGCTATCCATAGTAAAAATGAATATACCGGATTAGAAGCCAGTCAGCTAAGTCTAAATACCCGATTTAAGTTGAAAGAAGGTCAGGTACTGGGTTTTGAAGGAGGGTATTCTTTAGAAAAACCTCTTAACTATGATGTCTCATCAAAAAAGGGATATGCCGGAGGAATCAATTATCTGTTGAAATCTGAAGATTATAATTTGATGAGCACAGGATATTATGCCAGCCCGTATTACACAGGTTTAAGACGGGGTATTTTGCAGACTGATGTTCGTTTGATTCGTAAACTGGATGACTTTAAAAGTTTGTCGGCTCATGTCAACATTATATCCAGTAACCCTACTTACCAGAATCAGCTAAATAACCTTTTGAATTTAGGGATCAATAAAAATGAAACCTATATCTATGAAATGGGATATACTACTAAAGCAGGAGCTTTGCAGCTTAACTTTAATCCTTATTATATGGGCCAGCATATATTGGTTAACAATGTTAGTAATGAAACTACCTATAAGAGAGACTGGAAATCCCGTTCGTTGCGTTTTAACACGGGCATTGGATATAATAAGGGAATCCACAGTGTTTCACTCAGTGCTGATTATGGATATACATACTTAAATACTTCAGACAAGCCTGTTGCACCCTACCACTCGTTAAAAGTGAATGGTAGTTATAGTTTGCCATTTGTGGGGTTAACGGGATATGCACAGTTTAATCCTTACTATTTGACAGATGCACTTTCAGTATCTGAAGATAAAAAATATACTTTGTATGCGATTGGGCCGAATTTGCACTGGAATGGGCTGAAGAATAAGCTGAATATGCAGGTTAGCGGGATGTATAACTATTATGGCTTTACACAAAGCAGTAATTATACCGCCTCAGGAAATGTAAGATATTATCTGAAAGGCCACTGGTCTGTAACAGCGGATTTTCAATACACCGTGACTAAAATGTATCCCATTATTCCAGTAGGCCAGGTATCTTCCAGTCAGGATTTGATCAATCAGAATTTATCTTATAATAACAGACAGCTACGTGTAGGCATTGAAAAGCAGTTTGGGCGTACAGACCGTAATCCGGTGAAAAAGCTGGAACTGACTTATTATGAAGACCGGAACAGCAACGGAAGCCGGGATGCCGGTGAAGCCGCCGTTGCCGGAGTGCTGGTAAAGATAAACGGTGAAGTGGCTTTAACTAATAGCAAGGGGCTCGTTCAGTTTGCTAATATGAAAAAAGACTCCTATAAGGTAGCAATTACCAATACCAAAGGCTGGAGTTTGCCCGAACCAACTGAAGTGTTTTTGGATAAAAATAAACAGCTGGAAGTGCCTCTGGTAAAAACTCAGGCGTTGAATGGACGTCTGAAAGTGGTAGAAGATAAATACAAAAAAGGTACACCGGAATTTACTGGTATAAAGATTAGTGCTATTGATGAGAATGGCCGTATTTACCACACCCTCACAGACGATAAAGGGATGTTTTGCTTTTACCTTCCCAGGAATAAATACATCGTTTATATTGAGACTAAAGGCTTGCCATTCTCCATAGATAACGGCCGGGCGGAGGTATTGCTGCAGGGCACGCCAGTTGAGTTGTTAACTTTTATGTATCGCGATCAGCATAGAAAAGTTGGTATAACAAGGTTTTAATTAAGGAGCAACAATAGTATAAACTATAGTTGCATTATATGTTCCCTGAGTTTTACCCATAATATTGGTGATTTGAGCAGCAGGGATGCGGTATTGTAGATTTAGGGACTGGTCTATCACCGGTGTACCATTTGTAATAATGGCCTGTGGAAGCGTAGATAAAACGATTGGCGTAATACCGGTTTGGCCGCTCATCCCTTCTATAGTTACTACCGACAGTGGAATTGTACTGGCATCTAAAGTATTTGTAAATGCTGTACTGGTAGATTTAACAGTAATATTATAAGGAACAGTACTGCTAAATTTGACCTGATTTGTTATCCCTGCGGTAACTCCTGCTGTATATGCTGTACGGTTATTAAAATCGAGAGATACATTGGAAACCGGGACTTTAATATCACTCATGCCGGGTACAGTTACTTCAACAGAAGTCTCCATAGTGGTTGAGGAGGCACTACCTAAGTAGTCGTTGGTGTTGTTAATGGTATAGGTGACAGGTATTTTGTAAATACCCGCTCTTTTGAAGCTTGCTTTAAGATCAGCTGCACTGATACTAAAGGCTGTGTTAAGGTTGCGCTTATTGGTCACTACAACAGGCAGTCCTGAAGAGAGAGAAATTAACTGGTTATTGCTTGTAATTGATTTTGTAAGTCCGACAGGCGTAGTTAATGCACTTTTAAGTGTAGTACTTGCAGGAGGAACAATTACTTCGGCAGTAGCGTATGAGGGGGCAAAAGTAAAGTCTGATGTGTTTTTGGCTTTTACCTGTACTTCTGTAGGCAGGGTAGTCCCATATCCAAAACCTATATCCCCACTACTAATTCCATTGCTTCGGAACATATCAAATGAGTTAACAAGTAAAGCTGTGGTGAGGGGAACAGTTGATGTTTTGGTGAGATAGGGAGAAACTGTGATAGTAAACAGAGGGCTTGATAACGGAGCAGAATAAATAAGGGTTGTTTGATACTTGCCAGCTAACCAGGCGCGCCCAGCAATGGGAATCCTGTAGTTTACGTAAGTATCTCCAAGAAGTCCCAGTCCGTTAAAGATATGTTTAGGGTCTGTGCTTAACTGGATCTCAGTAGCATAGCCCAGTGCTATTAATCCATTATAAACGGCCTTAACGTTTAGCACACCTAAGTCCATGGAAGGAGACACTGGAAAATCGACATTTAAAAATGGTCCGGGTGATCCTTTTACAGTGATGTCTCCTCCGATTATTATGAACCCTACTTTTACCGTATTTATATCTACGGTTGTCTGTGCATTGATCACTGTTTCGCTTAACGTTACCGAGGTTGGCAACTGGGCATGTGCATCAATAGCTGCAATACAGCAAAGGATGAATTTAAGGGCGGTATGTAATTTCTTTTTCAGCAACTTTTAAGTCATAAGTAGATCCCGCATCTAATAAAGCTACTACGAGGTAATTTCCTTTAAGATCAATTGGCAGATCGACATAAACCCACTGCATTGCACCAGGCAGCATTGCTACTGTTATGGGTGCGATTTTAATTTCCTCTCCGGTTTCTTTGTTAGTTAGTTCGAACCGAATAAATGCATCTTTATTAATTTCCCCGCTATTGTGCACTTTTAATCCGAGTCTTCTCGTTTTTTTGTCTTTTTGAATAAAAGTACCAAGATCATTAAAAGCGATAAATTCAAATTCACCCGGATTAACGCCGGGAGGAGAATAATAAATCTGTACACCAAGTTCTATAAGTACATTGATCCCAAAAGATTTGGTCTTTATCTGTTCTGCGGTTTGTTCTTTTACCTGCGTAAAGAAAACCATACTATTGGTAAGTCTTTTTGAACCTGCAGGAATATTTAAGGAAACAACAACTTCTTTGGTGCCTCCAGGGGGTACTACAATTGAACTACTGGAAAATGAGATCCATTTTGCATTGGAAGATGGTTTTGTTCCGGCTTCATAATATACCTTAGTCCCGGTAGAATCCCTTTCAAAATCCTGGATACGTGCGATGTAAGACACAGGTACGCTGGTGGAATTGCCGAATGTAAGCACCTGGCTCACGTTCTCGCCGGGGCTGCCGCTAAAAAATAATCTTGCCGGTGAAAGGGAAAAGCCCTGTCCCTTTGCTGTGTGTGAAAGCGCGGAGACAAGGCTTAAGGTAAATAGAATAGTTATGAATTTCATTAAAAACGACCTATTGCTGCGTTAAGGTGTATGTTACAGATGTTTTGTATAATCCTGTAGGAATCCCAAGAATACTAGATAATAAAGGTATGCTATAGGTAATATCATAGGTTTCCAATTCTGTAGGCGGAGCCAATTCGATAATAGGTGCGTTAGTCCCCGTTAAAGCCTGAGTGGTGTAAGTGACATCGCCAGTTGCAGCAGGACTTGTAACAGCAACCGACATGATATTAGACGGCATCGTACTGGCTTCTACAGCTGGGTCGATAAAAGCACCACCAGCTTTGACATCAACCTTGTATTTTCTATTGCTAAAAACGGTAATATGACCGGGCATCAGTTTTGTTCGGTTGTCTACAAAGTGTGCTTGTGTGGTATAATCGATCTGGACATTCGCATCCTTCACCAAGATGGCATAGCTATCTGTGATGTTGATCGCTGCAGTAGTAGCACCTGTAGGGGTATTTTGCGCACTTGCTTTGAAGTTGACCAAAGTCATTACAGCGATTACAGCTGTTGTTAGTAGTAGATTTCTTTTCATAGGATAGATAAATTGTATATCCAAAAGTAAAAAGAAATCTACTGTAAACAACTGGAAGAAAGACACATGATAATGTATCTTATGTTATACTTTTTTGATGGTGACCCTGAAAGTTGAGCCTTTGTCTACTTCGCTTTCAACGCTGATTTCCCCTCCTAATGAGGTAATTTGCGTTTTTGTGATAAAAAGACCGACGCCACTACCATTGACGTGATTATGAAAACGTTCATTTAATCCAAATATGCGGTCTTTATGTTTTAGAAGGTCTATACCCATTCCATTATCCTTAAAAGTCATGATAATATCTCCGTTTTCATCGGGGAAGGTAACCACCTCAATACGCAATGCCCGGTTTTCTGAACAATATTTTATAGCGTTAGACATTAGGTTTGTTAGTACACTTTCCAGGTAACTCTTATTAAAAGGGATCATTTCACAGCGAAAATCTGTGTGGATGTAAATCCCCATAGTGTGTATTTGTTTGGTAAACGAAGTACAGACCTTTTTGAAAATACGTGATACGCTTACCGATTCTATTTTGACATCTTTATTGCTTTTAATACTAAGCATCTGCGTAAGGTCGTAAATAGTCTCATTCAGTTTCTGTGCAGAATCCTTAAACATGTCTACGATCGTTTTATTATATTCATCTAACAGTTCGTAGTTTAGAATATCTATCAATCCGATTAAGTTAGACAAAGGGGCACGGAGGTTATGAGAAGTGATATAGGCAAATTGATTTAAATCCTGATTTCTTGAGGTTAGGTCTTCGATTAACTGATCTCTTTCTTCCTCCGTTTTATTACGGGCAATATATTCCCTGAAATTTGCAGCAAGCGCGCTAATGTCCGAGTTTTTTATAAGATTATTCTTTAGCGAATTTGTCATGTGATTATCTTTGGTAGATGATTGACTAACAGTAGGCAAACACCTTGCCATACAGTAGTATTTGACTTAGTTTTAACACTAGTTCGCATTCTTATACGGAATGTAACGGCTGATAAAGAACGGGTAAAACGATTAAGGATTCTAACTCCCGGAACTGATAAATGCGATATAAGACAGCGGTTTATTAGTTAAGGTCTGGGTTAATTAACTGATTAGCTAGTGTAACTTCTTCTGCTGTAGCCGCTGTAATACTAAGGATATACTCATCTCTCGAGCCATCACCAATAAACTCTGTATTGGTATTTCCCTGCAGGTCGGTAATACTATTTAATGGGTTGTAAGGCGTAACCTTTAATGCACTTTCGGCAAAGCCATTTTCGACTAATAGACGGAATGCATTTTCTGCTTCATTCTCTTCCTGGTAAATGCGCGATACAATCTGGTAAGGGATATGATCGGAATAACTGCCACTTGGTTTGGTAGCATATATAGTTGATTCATCGGCATCGGCATGACCGTATAGTTCTGAATCTGCAGAAGCGATATCTTCTCCCTTATGATAATCAGGAAGAACGTTAATCTGTTGTGCAGTAATATTTGGCAGGATAACATGACCTTTTTCTTTGTCCAGTTCTGCCACACTCATGGGGATTAACACCTCACGTTCTTCTGGTTGCCAGGTATTTTCCCATAGATTTAATACCATATATTTTACAACCTGCTCGTCTTTGTCGAATAACAGATTACTGATTTTACCCATCACCTCCCCGGTTGAATTATAAACTGGCCACTGGATAATATCCGGCTGACCATCTTTAATTTCATAATCACTATCGCTGAGCTGCACGAGCTTTTCTATATGATGTTCGTTTTCTTTATGTTCCATGATGTGAATTTTAATAGCTGATTTTGTCGCTGAAGAAATAGAAAATAATTAATCCTGCTGCAATTATTGCAACAAGCCAGCCGAACCAGCCTCTGTATTTTTTGGGTTGAACTTCTAATTGTGCCATATTAATCTATTTAGTAATCGGTTAACAATCAGTATTTCTATAATGTTTTGGGATTTAATAGCATCGTTTCAGCTTCCTTATTACCCTGTTGAATAGCGAGATCGTACGCGGTAAGGCCCCTGTGATCGGTGATGGCAGCATCGGCACCAGCATCAAGTAAAAGGCGTACCAGTTCATTTCTGCCAAACATAGTGGCGAACATGAGTGCGGTACCGCCATTACCATGCTGCATATTTAGATCGGCTCCTTTTTCAATTAATAACTGGGCTATTTCCTGATACCCTTTAAAACACACACCCATTAGTGAAGTGTTGCCGCCAAAGTCGGCCGCGTTTACAGCTGCGCCAGCTTCAATCAGCATTTTTGCCGCATCGGCCTGTCTGTTATAACAGGCTATAATGAGTGGGGTATAACCTTTGTCGTCATTCACATTAACGTTGGCTCCATCTTCTATAATGGATCTTAAAAAAGCAGTGTCGCCTGTTCTTGCAGCGGATATTAACGTTGGAATTGTGGTGTCCATAATAAATAGTTTAAAAAAGCGCTGGTGCAGGAAATGCACCAGCGCTGGGATGATTTTATATTAAGCTGGTACGTCTGGTTTTTTTTCTCTTTCCCAGAAACGGTGTCCGGCGATAGCTTTAACGAAAGCTTCAGGTTTTTGGTTAATGATTACACCTGCAGGTGTTTGATCTTTACCTGGCGCAGGAGGGAGTGCAGCTTTTAACACTTGCTCACCTTCCTGGTCTGCGGCAATAGCCTTACAATGTTTAAATGCTTCTGTTACAAAATGCACAGCATCTGCCTCTGCAAGAAGTGCCTTTACACTTGGCGCACCACCGGGTACATACACTGCATCGAACAATACCGAAGCTGAGGTAAGGAACGTGAAATCTACTTTGATCGTTGTTCCCTGATCATCTTTGATATATCCATTATGTGTAGCGATTATTTTGGCCTGTGCACCACCAGCTATCAAAGCTTCTTTAATAGCATTAAGCTGGGCTCCATTAACACCATCAGTAGCCAGAACAGCAATTATCCTGCTTTTTATGGTGTTTTTGACCGTATTGGCCATGCTCAGCGCAGCTGAGGCCTGTAATGATGGTTTTATGGTTTTAGGTTCATACTTTTCCTTATCTGCATCTGCCGGAACACCATGGTTGATTGGACGTTCTGGTTCGGCAGGAACTTCCAGGCCTAATCCGTCTGCCACTCTTTTTGCAAGTACCCCATCAATCTGTGTAAGTATACCCACCATTCTTTTACGGATCTCTTCACGTTCTACTTTACCAAGTTCGAAACGTAATGCATCCACAAGGTGATTTTTTTCTGGTTCGGACTGGCTGTTGAAGAACAGTGCGGCCTGACTAAAATGGTCGAAAAAGCTCTCGCTGCGGTCCCTGATTTTTCTGGCGTCTACTCTTTCCTGGTGGGAAGTAAAGCCGCCTTCGTCAACCTTAGCCTGTACAGGATAGTTGCCGGAAATACTATTTGGTTCGTAACTGGTGCGGCTGGTATTAACAGTTTGGCGCATATGGCCATCGCGCTGGTTATTATGTACGGGAGAAATAGGCCTGTTAATTGGAATTTCGTGGAAATTAGGGCTGCCCAAACGCGAAAGCTGTGTATCCGTGTAAGAAAACAAACGGCCCTGCAGCAATGGATCATTACTGAAATCTAATCCTGGTACCAGATGGCCCGGGTGGAAGGCAACCTGCTCAGTTTCTGCAAAGAAGTTATCCGGATTCCTGTTTAGTGTCATTTTACCTACCTTTATTACAGGTACTAATTCTTCGGGTATTAATTTTGTAGGGTCCAGAATGTCGAAATCAAACTTATGTTCGTCTTCTTCTGAAATGATCTGCAAGCCCAGTTCCCATTCCGGGAAAGCGCCACTTTCGATCGCGTCCCATAAGTCCCTTCTATGGAAGTCGGGATCATTACCGGAAATCTTTTTTGCTTCGTCCCAGGCTACAGCGTGTACACCCAGTAGTGGCTTCCAATGGAACTTTACAAAGCTGGATACGCCTTCTGCATTGATTAACCGGAAAGTATGTACACCAAAACCTTCCATCATACGGTAACTGCGGGGGATAGCCCTGTCAGACATTAGCCACATGATCATATGGGCAGATTCTGGCATCAGGGATATAAAATCCCAAAATGTATCATGGGCAGAAGCTGCCTGTGGGATTTCGTTATGCGGCTCTGGTTTTACCGCATGAATCAGATCCGGAAACTTGATCGCATCCTGGATAAAGAACACGGGCATATTGTTTCCAACAAAATCATAGTTGCCTTCTTGTGTGTAGAATTTTACAGAAAAGCCCCTTACGTCTCTCGCCAGATCTGTAGATCCCCTTGAGCCTGCAACGGTAGAAAAGCGGACGAAAACAGGGGTTTTAATAGTGGTATCATTTAAAAAACCAGCTTTGGTATATTTAGCTTGTGATTCATAAAGTTCAAAAAATCCATGTGCCCCCGATCCCCTCGCATGCACAATGCGTTCAGGTATGCGTTCGTGATCGAAATGTGTTATCTTTTCCCGGAGAATAAAATCTTCCAGTAGTGTAGCACCCCTTTCTCCAGCTTTCAGGGAGTTTTGATTGTCGTTGATCTTTAATCCCTGGTTGGTGGTCAGAAATTCACCGCTGCCGTTCTCTTTATCGGCAGCTAATTTGGTGACCTTTTCATTTTCCTGTAAAGGGTTGGTCTTTTTGTCTTTCATGGCAATGTTGATTAGTGGTGTTGTGAAGAGTTAACAGATCTTCAGCCTAACTGTTTTTGGGGAAGCCATATATGTTTATTTTTTAACGTTTAAGGTTGAACAGTTTGAGGTATCTCATAAGGTGAAGTTTACGCAGCACCCATTAGTTGTGGAAATGATATTCCTGAAAAGCGTAAAACGAAACTTCTGCTCACGCTTGCTGTTCTGTGCGTATTACCAGAACAAATAAAGATTATGAAAACTTTGATCACAACATCCAAATTAGCGTTACTTGGAGGGGCATTTTTTGTTGCTTCTTGCGGAAATGGCTCTGATTCTACAGCCACTACAGACAGTACCACGACAGATACCACAATGAATGCAGAGAAAATGGGAGCTATAAAACCAGCAGGCCCGGCACCGGAATGGGGCAAATCTATCCATCCTGAAATGCAGGCAGTAATAGAAAAGCTGGTTAGCTATGGAGATAAACCTATAGAAACACTGAGTGCTGCCGATGCCCGTAAAAACCATACGCCTACAGATGCGGTGATGGATCTCATTAAGGAAAATAATATTACTTTACCGGCTCCTGGCGTAGATACAGCAGGGAAAGATATACCTGTAACAGGGGGCAATATCCATTTGAGGATTTATACACCAAAAGCCGGCAAAGGGCCATTCCCGGTAATTGTTTATTACCATGGTGGTGGTTTTGTAATCGCAAACCTTGATGTATATAATGCATCGGCACAGGGTTTGGCAGAGCAGGTTGGTGCAGTAGTGGTTTCAGTTGCTTATCGCCTGGCGCCAGAGAATAAATTCCCTACAGCGCATAACGATTCTTTTGCGGCCTATGAGTGGGCATTAAAAAATGCGGCATCTATTAAAGGTGATCCTAAGAAAATTGCCGTTGTTGGAGAAAGTGCTGGCGGTAACCTTGCAGCCAATGTAAGTATCCTGGCCAGAGATAAAAAAATAATGGTACCAGTACATGAAGTGTTAGTATATCCGATAGCACAGGCGGATATGAATACCAAGTCTTATCAGGCTTATGCCAATGCGCACCCGTTAAATAAAGCGATGATGACCTGGTTTACCGAAAAATATGTTACAGCAATGGCTGAGGCTAAAGATCCAAGAATTTCGCTGGTAAATGCAAACTTAAAAGGTTTGCCGCCTACCACAATTATTACTGCAGAAATAGATCCGCTGAACAGTGATGGATTGCTATTGGCCGACAAATTGAAAGCTGCAGGTGTAACTGTAGACAGCAAAAATTATGAAGGCGTTACACATGAGTTTTTTGGCATGGCAGCTATAGTTCCTGAGGCCAAAGATGCGCAGGCTTATGCTGCAGATCAGCTAAAAAAAGCTTTTGGAAAATAATTAAAACAATTAAATAGAGGGGCTGTTGTTCCGTTATCTATTATTTACCTATGAAACAGAAAGCAGGTGTTGGCAACAATACCTGCTTTTTTTTGTGGTTTAACGAGCATAGTTACGTTTAAAAAGGATGCACTTTGAAGCGTAAATACCAGCTTTAGAAAGTGTACACAACCCGGGCCACTGACAGGCCGTCAACTGACAATCAAAATCTTAAAACATTTTTCCCTGAATTTGATTGGTATAGGTAATGGAAGACATTATTGTATATCCCGGAAGACCATACCCGCTAGGCTCTATGTGGGATGGTGAAGGAGTTAATTTTGCGATTTATGCCGATCACGCGACAGCGATAGAGCTTTGTTTGTTTGACGATGAAACTGATGTGAAGGAAAGTATGAAATTAATCCTTACAGAAAGGACACATCATATCTGGCATATTTACCTGCCTGGAATAAAACCAGGACAACTATATGGCTATCGGGTTCACGGCCCATTCAGACCGGAAGAAGGACACCGCTATAATCCACATAAATTATTGATAGATCCATATGCCAAAGCAATTTCGGGGGTAATCCAGTGGCACGATGCCTTGTTTGGATATGTGATGGGTTCTGAAGAGGCTGATCTGGGAATGAGTGAACTGGACAGTGCACCGTTTATTCCAAAAGGGGTTGTTATTGATGAAAAGTATGACTGGGAAGGTGAAGAGCCGCTGGATGTTCCCTATCACCAGTCAATTATTTATGAAGCACATGTAAAAGGTTTTACAATGATGCATCCGGAGATACCGGAAGACATCAGGGGCACGTATGCTGGTATGTCCCACCCGGTTACCCTAAGCTATCTGAAAGACCTTGGTATTACAGCAATTGAATTAATGCCGGTACACCAGTTCGTAAACGACAGGCACCTTGCGGAAAGAGGGTTAAGCAATTACTGGGGATATAATACTATAGGATTTTTTGCGCCGGATATCCGCTATTCATCGTCTACCGAGAGGGGCGGACAGGTAACGGAGTTTAAAGATATGGTGAAGGCCATGCATAAAGCAGGGATCGAAGTGATTCTTGATGTGGTTTATAACCATACGGCAGAGGGAAACCATTTGGGGCCAACGTTATCTTTTAAAGGAATAGACAACCAGTCTTACTACCGGCTAACGGCCGACCAGCGCTATTATATGGATTATACTGGTACGGGAAATACGCTGAATGCCAACCTGCCAAATGTACTGCGTTTATTTATGGATAGCTTACGCTACTGGATTACTGAAATGCATGTGGATGGATTTAGGTTTGATCTTGCACCAGCACTGGCACGTGAGCTGCATAGTGTAAATAAGCTAAGTGCATTTTTTGATATCATCCATCA
>Ga0247814_10001071_pt1 | contig 17259 bp, 21 predicted proteins | sample UWRJL179409R1_FD_179947 | JGI IMG/M metagenome (GOLD analysis project Ga0247814, IMG submission 179947) | Plant litter microbial communities from Arlington Agricultural Research Station in Wisconsin, United States - UWRJ-L179-409R-1 | ecosystem: Environmental > Terrestrial > Plant litter >...
TAATTTCACCAATCATTTTACCACCTCAGCCATCAGCTGCTGGAAGCTCATCAGCTTAAATTTGATCTGCTGAAGCCGCTGATTATGGAAACAGCCCAAAAGATCCAGTCGGCCGCCCCAAATGAAGTGCAAACAGGGCCTGCTGTTAGAAATGATCAGCAAACAATAGATAAACACTTAGCTTTGTTAACAGGTAGTCCAGAATTACTGCAAATCTATAAAATGCTGAGCAGCAGCATTAGAAAATCTTCGTTATAGTCCTTTTAACGTGTAAGGTTGCTTATTTTTAGCTGTTTAAATACGAACAATTTAATCCAAAACCCATGCTATTGCAAAAACTAAAAGAGATTACTACTTTCATATTTGATGTAGATGGCGTGCTTACAACGGGTGATGTACTTGCTTCGGAGTCTGGCGAACTTTTACGTACCTTCAATATTAAAGATGGCTATGCCTTGCAACTGGCTGTTAAAAAAGGATATCATGTTTGTATTATATCTGGTGGGCGCGGACAGGCGATGGCTAAACGATTTGAGAATCTAGGTATCCCGGAGATATTCCTTGGTGTGGCTAACAAGGTAGAGGTATTTGAAGATTACCTGAAGAGAAATAATCTTCATGCTGCTGAAGTATTATACATGGGTGATGATATACCAGACCTCAATGTAATGCGCCTGGCAGGTGTACCTGCCTGCCCTGCAGATGCATCAAATGATATTAAAGCAGTATCTGCCTATATTTCTCCGTTTAACGGCGGAAAAACGGCCGTGAGAGATGTAATCGAGAAAGTCCTGAAACTGCAGGGGAAATGGTTTGATGCCAATCCTTCTGCTGCAGATTCCAGTAAATAATTCTTGCAGTTGTTTTAAACCTTTCTGTTCTTTTATGCTCTATCTAGGAAACAAAATAGAACAGAAATATGCAGTGGTTTAGCGCCTTTGAATGGCAACAGCTGATGCAGGTTTCATAACCCCGAAAAAATATATTATGAAAAAATTATTGATTATCTGCGGACTGTTATTTAGTATGGTAACATTTGCAAGTGCACAGGGTGGTGGCCGTCAAATGGGTACCCCCGAAGAAAGAACAGCGAAAGCAGTAACAGCATTGACAGAAAAATTAACGCTCACTGCCGATCAGCAAACCAAAGTTAAAGCCATCCTGCTAGACCAGAACACGCAAATGGCTAAAGCACGTGAAGAGGCTGGTGACGACAGACAGGCTATGCGTACCAAGATGATGAAACTGATGGAAGAGAACAATACAAAGATCAATGCATTGTTAACGGATGATCAGAAAAAAACTTATGCAACGTACCTGGAAGAACGTAAAGCAGCAATGCAGAACAGAGGCGGCGGTCAGCGTGGTAATAACTAATCCTGCTAAAAAATAGTAAATAATAGAAGCGGCTTTAGGCCGCTTTTGTTATTTTAGCGGCATTATGTATAAGCAAACGATCCCCCTTATCCTGGCTTCCAAATCGCCCCGCCGGCAAGAATTAATGCAGCTGATGGAACTTGATTTTAAAGTCTTGCTGAAAGATGTTGATGAAAGTTATCCTGAGGGGCTTACGCCAGCAGAAATTGCGTGTTATATTTCAGAAAAGAAAGCAGTTGCTTTCACCGATGAAAGGCTCACCAGCCTTGTGGTTACTGCCGATACGATTGTTGCATATAATGGAGAGATCCTGGGTAAACCAGCAAATACGGCACATGCAAAGGAAATGCTAACAAAGCTTTCCGGCACCACCCACCAGGTATTTACCGGTGTAAGCCTTGCTTACCAGGATAAAATGGTTACTTTTTATGATGAAACTGAGGTTTGCTTCAGAGATCTGAGCGAAGCGGAGATTGACCATTATATTGCTGCATACAATCCTTTGGATAAAGCTGGCTCATATGGTATACAGGACTGGCTGGGATTTGTAGCTGTAGACAAAATCACCGGATCCTATACTAATGTAATGGGATTACCAACAGAAAAGCTTTATACTGCGCTTTCAAATTTCTGATCTTCCCAAATTTTGTAAAGCACACCCATTTTGAGATCATAGGTAGACAGGCTGATGGCTTTTAAACCAGTATGTTCAATTACATAATCTGTAATCAGACTAGCGATCACGATCATATCCACCCGAAGTGGAATCAGGTCTGGCATAGCTGTTCTTTCTGCATGGGTAGAATTAATCAGCTTTGCACTAAGTGCCTTGTAATCATTCATATTAAATACTGCCGAACTGATAGCTTTGATATCAACGCCTTGCAGTAACATCGCTGCAAATGTTTCAAAGGCACCTGCAGAACCAATAAGTAATTGCGGGTTAAAATGGCGGCATGCGGTAAACAGCTCTGGCAGCTCTTCATCCAGCCTTTGCAAAATCGCATTTTTGTCTGCCACGCTTAGAGGGTCAGAATGAAAATAGGCCTGCATTAAACGTGCAGCACCTATATTATAACTTTTCTTCCATAGTTGTCCTTTTACCGCATCACAGATAATAAATTCGGTACTGCCGCCACCTATATCCATAATCAGTGAAGTGTCCTGTATCAATCCCGTGGCCTTTACGGCATTAAAAATAAATGCAGCTTCATCATCACCGCTAATCACTTCGATAGCTATACCGGCTTTACTGGCAGCCTCGTTCACAAAATCCTGTCCATTCCCTGCACTGCGTACAGCAGAAGTAGCCGTTGCGCGTACTACTTCTGCATGATATGTATCAATTTCTTTTCTAAACCCCTGTAAAGCTTTAATCCCACGGTCAAATGCCTCAGGGATAATTATGTTTTCATTGATACGGCCCTGGCCTAACTGAACGGGGAGGTTGGTTTTATAGATAACCTCTACTCCGGCTGCAGATAACTCTGCAATAATCAGGTGAAAGGTATTTGTACCCATGTCAATAACCGCTGCTTTCATTTTCTGGAGTTTAGCCTGCTAAGATATTAATTCTTATAAGTAAACCATTTGATCATTTCTTTCATACTGGTTTTTTTGCCATACATTAGTATCCCGACCCTGTAAATACGGGATGCCATCCATACTGTGCCCACAAAACCTCCAATGAGCAGCACCATTGATAAAGCCAGTTGCCAGTCGGGCACACCATAAGGTAACCTTACCATCATGGCTATCGGAGAGGTAAAAGGGATCATAGACAACCAAAAGGCAATATCTCCATATGGATCCCTGTTTACCACACTCAATGATAAAGCATATCCTACCAGCAGCGGCATCATTACAGGCATCATAAATTGCTGTGTATCCGTTTCATTATCCACGGCAGAACCTATTGCAGCATATAATGCGCTGTAAAATAAATAACCGCCGATAAAGTAGAAGATAAATACAGTTATAATCTTGGTTATATTAAGGCTTGCCAGGCTTTTTTGTACATAAGCTACAGGGCTGGCAGATGCAATTTGTTTTGCTGCAATTTCCTTATCCTTTGCTGTGGTTCCTTTGCCAGGCTGGTTGGAAGCTGCAGTTTGTTCCACTTTTTTATCGTCTACAAATGCCTTTACTGCTATGGTAGAAATGGCTGTAGTGAGCACAATCCAAAGGATAAACTGTGTTAAACCTACTAATGCAATACCAACAATTTTTCCCATCATCAGCTGGAAAGGTTTAACAGAAGAGATCATGATCTCGATAATACGGCTCGTTTTTTCTTCAATCACTCCGCGCATTACCTGGATGCCATAAAGCAGGATAAACATGAACATAATAATCCCGGCCGCAGATCCGATAATTGTTGTTGCACCCGCACTGGAATCTTCTTCCTTTCCACTTTCAGTAATCTTTTTTGTATCTATATCAACCGAAGATTTAAGTCGGTCCAGGTCCTTTTGTGCAATGCCACTTTCCTTGAGTTTCTGGGTACTGATAATACCTTCCACATCATTTTCTACTTTGTTGTTTACTGACAGACTAGCTTGTTTGGCTCCCAGTAACTGGATACCTGCAGGTGCATCTATAGTAAAGTCTGGCAGGTACAGTATAAAGTCGAACTCGCTTTTCAGGAGGCCGGCCTTCATTTCTGCCAGGGGTTTATTAACATATATATAAGTAGTGTTTTTTGAAGAAACCAGCTTTTCAGTCAGCGTTTTATTCTCGCTTACTACAGCAATTTTGCTAACCGTATCAGATGCACTGCTAATACTAAAATAAATCATTAGCCCGTAAAATCCCGCAATGATAATTGGGGTGAGCAGTGTCATCAGAATAAACGACTTTTTCTTTACCCTGGATAGGTATTCTCTTTGTATGATGAGTAAAATCTTGTTCATAGCTTTAGTTTTGTGTTTTAACCTGGTCAATAAAAATATCGTTCATAGTGGGGATCACTTCGTCCAGGCGATGAATGTTCACCACTGGCAGTAATACAGACAGGAGCTGGTTGGCTGTTTTGTTTTCACGTAATTTGATTTTCAATACGGTTTTACCTGGCTGTATATCTTGCTGGAGAACTTCAAATACGTCAGACGGCGCCTCAGTATTATAGGTTCCATCGTATTCAACCCAATAAGTATTGTTCCTGTATTTTTCTTTGATTCCGGCTACGGTGCCGTCCAGGATCTTTTTAGAACGGTGGATCAGCGCAATGCTATCGCATAATTCTTCCACAGATTCCATCCGGTGGGTAGAGAAAATAAAAGTTGCCCCCTGCCTGTTTAGTTCCAGGATTTCATTCTTAATTACATCGGCATTCACAGGGTCAAAACCGGAGAAAGGTTCATCGAGGATGATCAATTCGGGCTGATGCAGAACGGTGGCCACAAACTGCACTTTTTGTTGCATCCCCTTACTCAGGTCTTCCACTTTTTTGTTCCACCAGCTGCCCATTTCGAGCTTTTCAAACCAGTATTTTACACGTTTGGTGGCTTCGGCAGTACTCAAACCCTTTAGTTTGGCCAGGTACAATACCTGTTCACCGATTTCCATTTTTTTATAGAGTCCGCGTTCTTCAGGTAAATAACCAATCTGTGAGATATGGTCTGCATTGAGGCGCTGTCCATTGAAGATTACCTCTCCGCTGTCGGGTGCTGTAATTTGTGTGATGATGCGTATCAGGGAGGTTTTTCCTGCGCCATTTGGGCCTAACAGCCCGAAGATTTTGCCCTGCTCTACTTTCAGACTTACGTCATCAAGAGCCCGGTGCGTGGCATATTGTTTTACAATATTGTTTACACTTAGCATGGTATGAATTTTTTTAGTTTGTTTTAGTCCTTAGTTAGTATTAAAATAAGGAAAAAAGTTACACCCTAATAGAAAATATTTCATGCGATGGAAGGATGGCAGAACAATAGTATAGTTCTGCCATCCGGATACTATTTAAACATTCCTTTGATCTTATCAATAAATCCCGTTCGTCGTCCCCGTTGCTTTTCGGTACCGATCAGAAATCCATACGGCTGCAGTTCCGGTACACTGTCACAAATGATCTTGATAATCCCCAGCATTGGGATAGCGAGTATCATTCCTGCAATTCCCCATACCATTTCGCCAAGAACAATAATCAGGATGGTAAATAGCGGGTTGATGTTTACCTGCTCCCCAACTACCAGTGGTTCCAGGATGTAGGTCTGTATAAACTGTACCATGGCATAAGTAATGAGTACGGCAATAATCATTTTCGTATCTCCTCCCTGGGCCACTACTGCAAGGATAGTAACAGATGTTCCTGTCAGGTTACCTATAAATGGAATGATTTCGAGTATGCCGCAAAGGATGGCAAAAAATATTGCACTTTCTACCCCTGCCAGGCTAAACCCAATGCCATACATGATCCATAACATCAGGATCATTGCTGCCAGTCCGCTCAGGTACTTTTGTGCCACTTTACCTGCTTTATGCACTACCTCATCTGCTGTGCCCGTTTCGTTGCGCGGCACCAGTTTAAGGATGAATTTTTTAATGTGGGAGCGGTAAAGTAAAAAAAGGAACATATAAACAATCACCAATATGGCATTAACCATAATCCCCATAACGCTGCCAGCAAAGCTTGCGAGCATAGTACCAGCATTGGTGCCTGCACCTTCACTCTGTTGTTTTACCATCTCATTTTGCTGACGCATTGTTATTCCCGCCTGCTGATGGAGCCAGTGCTGTAAATTGGAGAACATATTTACCATACGCTGCTTCATGGAGTCCATATTTTCTGTAAGTCCGCTCAGTTGCCACGACAATAAAAATAAGATCAGCCCGATCACACCTATAAAAAGTACTACACACAAAAGCGAGGCAATGCCCCTGCTAAGCCCTTTACTTTCGAGCCAGCTCGACAGGCGGATAAACAACATGGAGAAAACTGCCGCTAATGCTACCGGAATAAGAAATTCCGCGGCAAAATATAAACCGGCAAATGCCAGTGAGAAAAATAGTAAAGTATAAACGCTGTGTTGAAGTTTTTCCATATTTGAGATTTTAGGAACAACAATCATTACTGTGTAAAGTTTGCGGGAGCGAGCGTATGTAAGGGGATGCTGGTGCTGAGGCGGTACCATAAAAAAGGACCGGCCTTTTGGGCCAGTCCTTTTTATTTCCTTACTCAACAGGAAGGATAGATAACATTGTTTATTCGAAATATTCTTTCATTTTTTCGAAGAAGCTTTTGTCGTTTTTACCTGGTTGGGGCTTAAAGTTTGCCGAATCACGTAATTTTTCTAAAATAGCACGTTCGTCGCTGCTCAAAGCTTTCGGTGTCCAGATGTTCACATGGATAATCTGGTCTCCGCGATGATAAGAATTCACTTCAGGGATACCCTTGCCTTTAAGGCGTAAAAGTTTTCCGCTTTGTGTTCCCGGCTCTATCTTAATTTTTGCTTTACCATCTATAGTAGGTACTTCCGCACTAAAACCTAAAGCTGCATCTACGATGCTTAAATGCAAATCGTATACTACATTGTTTCCTTCACGTTTCAGGAATTCATGAGGAGTTTCTTCGATCAGGATAATCAGGTCTCCGGGAATACCGCCATTAGGTGCTGCATTTCCTTTTCCGCTCATGCTCAATTGCATACCGTCACTTACACCTGCTGGTATATTGATAGAGATAGTTTCCTCGCCTCTTACAGTTCCTTCACCATGACACGAATTACATTTTGAAGTAATCTGTGAACCCGATCCGTTACAGGTAGGGCAGGTAGAAGTAGTTTGCATCTGGCCCAGGATAGTATTCGTTACCCGGCGTACAGATCCGCTTCCTCCACATGATTTACAAGTGCTGATAGATGATTTATCTTTAGCACCTGAGCCATCACAGGTTTTGCATACTACCTGTTTGTTAACCTTGATTTTTTTCTCTGCACCATGTGCAATTTCTTCCAGTGTCAGTTTAACCTTGATACGCAGGTTAGAACCTTTGGCTACCCGTCTGCCGCTCGAGCCGCCACGTTGCTGTCCGCCGAAAAAGCTTTCGAATGGACTGCCGCCACCGCCGCCGCCACCAAAGATATCGCCAAACTGGCTAAAGATATCTTCCATGTTCATACCGCCACCACCATAACCGCCGCCGCCACCAGAGGCACCGCCAACACCTGCATGCCCATAGTGGTCATAGCGTTGTTTCTTTTCGGGGTTGCTTAGGATTTCGTAAGCTTCAGCAGCTTCTTTAAATTTATCCTCCGCAGTATGGTCATCCGGGTTTTTGTCCGGATGGTATTTTATGGCTAATTTTCTATAAGCTTTTTTAATCTCTTCGGGTGAAGAACTTTTAGAAACGCCAAGAATATCGTAATAATCTCTCTTGCTCATAATTAACTACCTACAACAACTTTTGCAAAGCGTATAACTTTGTCATTTAAAGTATAACCTTTTTCCAACTCATCCATCACTTTTCCTTTCATGTCTTCAGAAGGTGCAGGGATTTTAGTAATTGCTTCATGGTGGTCTGTATCAAAAACAGTGTTGATACTTTCCATTTCCTTTAAGCCTTTTTGCACTAAAATACTTTTTAACTTGGTGTGCACCAATTGAATTCCTTCGCGGATTGCGTTGATGTCAGTTGCATTTTCCGTGGCTTTATTTGCACGGTCAAAATCATCAAGTACTGGAAGCATAGAAACAATTACATCCTTACCAGCAGTTTGTAAAAGTTCAACACGTTCTTTCTGTGTACGTCTTTTGAAGTTATCAAATTCAGCAAAAAGACGCAGGTATTTGTCGTTTAAAGCCGCATTGTCCAGTTTTAACTGTTCTTCAGCAGAAATTTCTACAACCGGTTCTTGTACTGTCTCTTCGGTTTCGGCTGCGCTGTTATTATTGTTTAACTGCTCTTCAGCAGTGTTTTCAGTATTAGGCATTTCTGTATCGTTTTGTTTCTTCTTGCTAAACATGGTATAGTAGAATTTTAATGGGGTAAAGTCAAAAGCTTTGCCAATGAAATATATCAGCCATGCTGTCAGTATTTTTAATAAACACCGCACAGAATGGCTGAAAGTTAATTATTTTGTCAGCCAGGTTAGCTGATTGTAGCATGGTCGTGCACTACGCCGGCTTCACATTTAATAATCCGTGAAGGCAGTGTGCGAATGATATGGTAGTCGTGTGTAGCCATCAGCACTGTGGTACCGCTATGGCTGATTTGTTTGAGCAGCAGCACAATCTCTTCTGAGGTATCCGGATCTAAATTCCCTGTTGGCTCATCAGCCAGTATAATATCAGGATTGTTTAATAAAGCACGTGCTATTACTACACGTTGCTGCTCCCCACCAGAAAGTTCATGGGGCATTTTCCTGATTTTTGAACGAAGGCCTACCTTTTCCAGTACATCCTTAATCCGTTCCTGAATCAGGTTTTTATCATTCCATCCTGTAGCTTTCAAAACAAAATCAAGGTTTTTCTCTACTGTACGGTCTGTCAGCAACTGGAAATCCTGAAATACTATGCCCAGTTTTCTGCGCAGGTACGGAACATCACGCTCTGCCAGTTTCTTTAAATCAAAGCCGGCAATCTGTCCTTCTCCGTTACCAATGTGTAGTTCACCATAAATGATTTTTAACAGGCTGCTTTTACCCGATCCTGTTTGTCCGATTAAAAATACAAACTCACCCTTATCGATATTGAGGTTCACATCAGATAATACCAGGTGTTTCTGTTGAAATACATCTACATTTTTTAAATTTATAACTGCGTTTCCTGTCATGTCTTAAATATCTAATTTTGCAATCTGGCCAAATGGTAAATCTTTTACCACACTCATGATGTAAGGCAATTTATCGCCCAGACCTAATTTATCCAATGATTTGTCGGGCCTGTCTACCCTGAAATAGGCCAGTAAAGTGAACTTCTCATCCCTTAACTGGACGTAATCCGGGATTTTGGCAATGCCTTTTACTTTGATTACATACATTTTGCTCAAAAATAGTGTTTCAAAATGAAACCTGTATCAGCTTATCCGATACAAATTGAAATAATTAGGGTTTTTATCCGTGCTGATTAATTTGTCCGAGAAACTGGATCGTATTCACATTATCAGCATAGTCCCACAGGCGCGGGTGCTGACTATCGCCGAATCCTACAACGCCGGTACCTAGTTTAATCGCTGTATGTGTTACTGCACATTGTATATTATCCTTTATCGTCTCCAGTTTTGCGGTTAGCTCTTCCAGTGTTGTATATTTTTCATAATATAAAACTGCAAGAGGGGAGGAAAGCCCTTCGTCCTCCTTTAAAAGTACAAACCCATTGTCAAAATGATCAACCCGGTTTACCAGATAGATCGATTTGTTATAATCGTAATTGTTGTTGTATTTGAAATGGTTGTTAATACCATAAAAAGATTCCAGGGGTTCAAATAAATTTTTGATCTCATAGCCTTCCGGAATATAAATTTTGGAAACGCTCCGGCATCCCATTCCATAATAATCAAAAATGTCGTGTCCCAGCAGTTTAATTTCTTCTGTGGTTTCTTTTCCGTCTAGGATGGCAATGCTGTTCCTGTTTTTCCTGATGATATTGGGCACTTTGCCAAAGTAATAATCGAAATACCGTGATGTATTGTTACTGCCCGTAGCAATAATCGCATCAAAATCTTTTAACCGTTCTGCATATATAATACGTTCTGTCAAAAGCGGTTCATAAGTTGCCAGTTGTTTTAACAATGCAGGCAGCAGCTGGCTGTCTGACGAGGAAAGCTTTATTACTGCTGTATTTCCTGTCGCAAGCACCGAAAGCACATCATGAAAACCTACGGCCGGGATATTGCCTGCCAGGATCAGTCCCACTCTTTTCGGTGTATCAGTCACCGTAATTTGCTCAAACCAATGTGCTAACGCATCAACGCTAAGCATCTCCCGAATTGCAGACAGGGCTTTATTTACCTCTTCTGTTTTGAACCAGGCATTATGATTTGGTGCTGATTCGATTAAGGCACTGAATTCCTCACTGGGGCGACCGATAAAATCACTTAGTTTATGAAATGCAATAATTAACTTTTCAGCGGTTAGGATTGGCATGTTTAAAGTATTTTTAAAGTATAAATGTTATATTTGCAAGGCAAAGGTAACTTTAGCAAATAGATTTATACGAAGACATGGCTATTAAAATAACAGACGAATGTATTAATTGCGGAGCATGTGAGCCTGAATGCCCAAATAATGCAATTTATGATGCAGGCACGGCCTGGCGATTTTCTGATGGTACCAGCCTGAATGGTATTATCGATTTCGGTGATGCAGAAGTTGATGCAGGTGCATCTCAGGAAGCAGTTTCTGATGAGGTGTATTATATTGTATCCGACAAATGTACAGAATGCAAAGGATTTCATGATGAGCCACAATGTGCCGCGGTTTGCCCGGTAGATTGCTGTGTGGATGATGAAGACATCCGTGAAACAGAAGAAGAATTATTGGCTAAGAAAGCCTGGTTGCACCAGGAAGGCTAGTTTTTTAGTCATATGATACAAAAAAAGGACGCTTACACAGCGTCCTTTTTTTGTATCGTTTATTTTATACTTCAGCTTTATTTGGTATAATCAGTACCGGACAGGCAGATTTCCTTGCTACGTGCTCTGCCACACTACCCATTAAAAAGTGATAGAGCCCTGTACGGCCATAGGTGCCGATTACAATTAAATCTGCAGCCCATTCTTCTGCCTGGTTAATAATACCATGTGCAGCACTATCTACTACGCTGAGGTAGGTAGTTTCAACGCCTTCCCCAAACCTGTATTCTATTTCTTTCAGCAGCTCGTGGCTGTTCTCTTCTGTATTATCATACGTGTCCAGAAAAACGGGAGCTAAGGTAAGGTCCTGGTTAATAGTTGCCGGCACCGGTTCAATAATATTTACAAGTGCTACAGCCGAACCAAAAGTTTTAGCCATCTCATAACCTGTTTTTGCTGCCTTTTCAGAACAGGTACTATTGTCTACTGCAATTAAAATCTTTCTGAAGTTCATAATTTCTGGCCTTAATGTTTATTGTTTTTATATAACAATTGGATGAACCAAATGTTTAATACATGGTTTATTAGTTGATGTTTATTAATTTTAGGGACTGATAACTCATTATGGAACAGAAATTCGCAGTGTGCAGGGTTGCTATTGCCCCATTAAGAACAGCCGCATCAGACAGGGCCGAGATTGCCACACAATTATTATTCGGAGATAAGGTGCAGGTACTGGAACAGGCCGAGCCATGGTACCGGATTCGTAACGCATACGATGGATATGTAGGATGGATGGATTTTAAACAGCTCGCAACGGTAAGCAGAGAAGAATACGATTTGATCGTAATTGATGATCACCTTGTTCCGCCTGCAGTAAGTAATACGGTAGAGGGCAAAGATGGTACCTTGTACTACTTGCCTGCTTCTGCCAGTCTCCCATTTTATGCAGCAGGGTATTGCCAGCTGGGACAGGAGAAATTTAAGGTAAACTTTAAACCGCACCAGGTTTCAGCTGCGGCGTATACAGATATTCCTGCACTGGCTTTTTTCTTTCAGAATGCACCCTATTTATGGGGTGGTAAAACGCTGTTCGGGATTGATTGTTCCGGTTTTACCCAGGCGGTTTTTAAGTTAGCGGGTATCCCAATCAAACGGGATGCGGCACAGCAGGCAGAGCAGGGGGAAACTGTTAACTTTTTACCTGAGGTAGAAACGGGCGACCTTGCCTTTTTTGATAACGCTGAGGGTAAGATTATCCATGTGGGGATTATGCTAAACCCGAATCAGATTATCCACGCATCAGGAAGGGTAAAAATTGATACTATCGACGGTCAGGGGATTTACAGTGCAGAATTAGGCAGATATAGTCATCACTTACGGATTATCAAAAGGTTTTCGTATCCCATTCCCAAACCATAACCAGTTTATCGTCGCCGGTAGAAAGCAGGAACTTTCCATCCGGTGTCCACACCAGCTTGTTAATAGAATGTGTATGGCCTTTAGTGCCTTTTTCCAAGCTAAGGATTTTATAAAGTTTTAGATCATCACTTCCCCAAAGTTTAATACTCTTATCCTGGCTTGCCGTAGCAAAATATGGCAGTGTAGGGTGGAAAGCTATTCCATACACGCTAAATAAATGTGCCGGGATAGTATGGCGGCATTCGTATCCGGGTACCGACCAAAAGTTCAATTGAGCATCCCTGCCCCCCGAGATCAGGTATCTGCCATCGGGCGAATACTGCAGGGAAGTTACCGGAAGCGTATGTTTTTCCAAAGTATGCAGCAGGTGGTAATCGCTCAGATCATAAATACGTACAAAACCATCTTTGCAGCCAAATGCAGCATGTGAGGCATCAGCACTAATTGCAATCGAGCGTACAGTATCCGAAGAAACTTTAATCCGGTAGAGCAGTGCCAGGTTATCGAGCGACCAGATACCTACCGTTCCATCTTCACCTGCGGTTAAAAACTCCCTTTTCGAAGGGACGGTTACCACATCAAAAACTGGTTTTTCATGGGCCTGGAAAGTAGCGGTAATGGTCTCACTGTTCAAATCAAAAACAATTACTTCTCCATTTCTTAATCCCGCAAACAACTGGTCATTGTAATAATGTAAACTGTAAACGGATGTTTTAACCGGGATTAATACCTTTAGAAAAGACATCTTCTCCAGCGACCATTCTACAATTCCTTTATCGTTACCACCGGTAAAGAAGATGCCTTCCTTACCGGAGTGAGCTAGCGCATACACCGGGTTTTGGTGGCCGCTGAGTGATTTTAAATGTTTAAGCATAAGGTGTTGCAGGTAGCTACGGCAGTTGTTGCTGGTACGAAACTTAGCATGAATGTATGTTAACGGTGTCTTCCTTCGAGATTTATACCAATATCAGCAAGGGTTTTGCCTTTTTCCCTTAACAATACCAGTAAATGGAATATCAGGTCAGAACTTTCATTTACAAAATCGACATCGGTTTCATTCAGTGCAGCGATTACGGTTTCTACACCTTCTTCACCAACCTTTTGTGCAATTTTATTCAGCCCCTTCTTACGCAGGCTGTTCACATAAGACTCTGCAGATGGATTATCGTACCTGTCGGCGATAATTTTTTCCAGTTCAAAAATGAAGTTCTGGTTAAAGTTAGTTTTAAAGCAGCTTCTGCTTCCTGTATGACAGGTTGGTCCTACCGGGGTAGCCTTAATCAATATGGTATCATTGTCGCAATCGATATGGGTCTCTTTAACAAATAAAAAGTTGCCACTTTCTTCGCCCTTAGTCCACAAGCGTTGTTTAGCGCGCGAGTAGAAAGTTACTTTACCTTCCTGCTGCGTCTTAGTCCACGCTTCCTGGTTCATATATCCCAGCATCAGCACTTCCAATGTTTGTATATCCTGTATAATTACAGGAACCAATCCATCGGTTTTTTCAAAATCTATAGTCATAACCTTACTGGTATGTTGTATTTTTTTAATTCTTGTTTCAGATCAGGAATAGGAATCTCACCGAAATGAAATACCGATGCGGCTAATGCAGCATCCACCCCTGTAGTAGTAAACACTTCCGTAAAGTGCTCCATTTTGCCGGCCCCGCCCGATGCGATAACCGGGATATTAATCATCTTACTGATACGGTCCAGTAAAATGCAGTCAAAGCCCTGCTTGGTGCCATCATGGTCCATTGAAGTAAGTAAAATCTCACCCGCCCCCAAATTTTCTGCCTGTTTAATCCAGTCTTCTGTTTCCAGCGCTGTAATTAACCGGCCACCGTTAAGGTGCACCATGTTGTTACCTTCCACCAGTTTGGTATCTACGGCAACCACTACGAATTGCACGCCAAATACCTTAGCCAGCTCAGCAATCAGGTTAGGGTTTTTAACCGCTGCAGAATTGATGCTGATTTTGTCTGCTCCCGCATTCAGCAATGCGTCTGCGTCTGCAATGGAGGTGATGCCGCCACCTATGGTAAATGGAATGTTTAGCTGGCGGGCAACAGATTTCACCATTTCTATCATAGTTTTACGGCGTTCGTTGGTTGCTGTAATATCCAGAAATACCAGTTCATCTGCACCTTGCTGAGCATACTGCCAGGCTAATTCTACAGGATCACCTGCATCTTTAAGATCTACAAAATTCACACCCTTCACCGTGCGGCCATCTTTTACATCAAGACAGGGAATAATACGCTTACTTAACATTTACAGGGAAGTTAGCGCTCTAAGGTTCCATTCCTTAATTTCTTCGATCGTGATTCGGTTTTCATAAATTGCTTTACCTACCACAACAGATCTCACCTCCAGTTTGGAAAGCTCTTCGATATCTTCCATAGAACTTACACCACCCGATGCAATCAGTTTGATAAAAGGAGAATGTTCCAGCAGTTTTTTATACAATTCAACCGCTGCACCGCCCAATTTACCATCCTTGTTGATATCTGTACACAGGAATCTGAAAAATCCTAATTGCAGACATTTATCCACGTAGTCCATTAGCTTAATAGGGGAACTTTCCATCCATCCTGAATACTTGATTACTTCGTCCAGCACATCGATAGCGATTACAATGCGGTTTGCATAGTCGTATTTTTTACCTACCTCTTTGCTCAGGTCAGACAGGAAGTCGGGATTGGTTATGGCCTGCGTACCTACAATTACGCGGTGTATACCAGCATCCAGCAAGCTCGTTACCTGCTCAATGGTACGGATACCGCCTCCGTACTGTACACGCATATCTGTCTTTTTGATAATATCAAATAGTTCGGCCTGGTTGCTAAAATCACCTTTAGCCCCATTTAGGTCAATAATATGTATGAATTCTGTACCGTTAGACCGATAAGTTTCGATCATATCGGCAATCGACACTTCATATACTGTTTTCTGGCTGTAATCGCCCTCGGTTAACCGGACAACTTTACCATCTAAAATATCAATAGCAGGAATAATGTACATTTTATTGTTTTAAGTTTGAAAAATTCTTTAATATACGTTCTCCGGCAGCACCGGATTTTTCAGGGTGAAACTGCACCCCGTAAAAGTTATCTTTTTGTATAGCAGCGGAATACTCCAGGCCATAGCCAGCAGTTGCAATTCCAAAAATAGCGTTATATTCAATAAAGTACGAATGAACAAAGTAAAATTGTGTACCATTTTCAACACCATCAAATAGTAAATTGTTTTTGATCTCAACATTATTCCAACCCATGTGTGGGATTTTTATACCGAGCTCTTTATCAAATAGTTTCGTTTTTACGGGGATGATATTTGTCATGCCGGCATCGCCTTCCTCAGAGTGTTCCGTCAGCAGTTGCATACCTACACAAATTCCCAGTACCGGCTTCTTCAAATTTTTAATTGCCTCTGCCAGCCCGCTTTGTTTTAGTTTTTCCATTGCAGCTCCTGCATGGCCTACACCCGGAATAATAATATGCGTATAGCTGTCAAATTCTTCCTCTGCATTGATCATTCCATAGGTAATACCCAATCTGGATAAAGCGGAAGTTAAGGAGAATATATTCCCCGCCCCGTAATTAACGATTCCAATCATTTTATAACAATCCTTTTGTGCTTGGTAAAACTAACTTTTCTGCATCTCTTTTTATAGACATTTTAATTGCCTTGGCAAATGCTTTAAAGATAGCCTCTATTTTGTGGTGTTCATTTTCTCCTTCGGCTTTAATATTCAGGTTGCATTTTGCCGCATCACTAAACGATTTAAAGAAGTGGTAAAACATCTCCGTTGGTACATCGCCCACTCTCTCGCGTTTAAATTCAGCATCCCATACAATCCAGTTTCTTCCGCCAAAATCTATAGCCACCTGTGCCAGGCAATCGTCCATAGGCAGGCAGAAACCATAACGCTCTATGCCCAGTTTATTTCCCAGCGCCTTTGCAAATGCTTCTCCCAATGCAATGCCCGTATCTTCTACGGTATGGTGTTCATCAATATGAAGATCGCCTTTGGCAATAACCTTCAGGTCTATACCGCCATGGCGTGCAATCTGGTCCAGCATATGGTCAAAAAAGTTCAGCCCGGTTTCAATTTCCCCTTTACCCGTCCCGTCTAAATCAATGCTGATTTTGATATCCGTTTCATTGGTTTTCCGGATATGCTCAAACTGTCTGCTCCCTGCGCGCAGGAAGGTATAAATATCTGCCCAGTGCTGTGTCTCCAATGCGATAATGCCAGTAAGCATTTCCGCCTTTTCCATAATTTCGTTAGCACCTAGCAGATCGTTATTTCTTAACCATATCGCTTTAGCCCCCAAATTCTTCGCCAATACCACATCGTTGATACGGTCACCAATCACAAAAGAATTGGCCAGGTCGTAATCACCGGTTAGGTAATGCTGCAGTAAACCGGTATTTGGCTTACGTGTAGGTGCGTTTTCATGTGCAAAAGTTTTATCAATAATGATTTCACTAAATTCTACCCCTTCGCCTTTAAACGTATCCAGGATAAAATTATGTACAGGCCAGAAGTTCAGCTCAGGGTGCGAATCGGTTCCCAATCCGTCCTGATTGGTTACCATTACCAGATCAAAATCCAGTTCTGCTGCAATCTTTGCCAGGTAGTAAATAGATTTCGGGTAAAACTGAAGTTTGGCAAAAGAGTCAATTTGTTCGTCTTCTGGTTCCGTAATCAGTGTGCCGTCGCGGTCTATGAAAAGTAACTTCTTCATTGCTAGTTTTTTAACGATTTTAGTGCTGATAATAGTATTTCATTTTCTTTTTGTGTACCGATAGTAATCCGCAGACATCCTTCGCACAAAGCTACCTTAGAGCGGTCGCGGATAATAATGCCCAGTTCTACCAGTGCATTATAGGTGCCGGCGGCATCTGCTACCGCTACCAGGATAAAATTTGCATCAGACGGATATA
>Ga0247814_10001074_pt1 | contig 17232 bp, 13 predicted proteins | sample UWRJL179409R1_FD_179947 | JGI IMG/M metagenome (GOLD analysis project Ga0247814, IMG submission 179947) | Plant litter microbial communities from Arlington Agricultural Research Station in Wisconsin, United States - UWRJ-L179-409R-1 | ecosystem: Environmental > Terrestrial > Plant litter >...
ATGGCGAGCTCCCGGCGATCAAGGCTTGCACCATTGAGCGTGCGCAGCTGATTCGGGTTCGTCTACTAGCAAAAATGCTAGGTTTTGCTTTTTGCCGACAGGCGGACCTACTGCCTGCTTTGGCGCGTTTGACTCTCAAGGCTTCACGCAACTGCCTGCGAAAGCGGTGCGTTTGATCCTCATCTGAGTCAGGGATATAGCTCCTGCACGTGAATACGCTGCAGATCTGCGCAGGCGGTTTTCCTTGCCGCAACCCGTCAGGATCGCCACCGAAAACGCCAAACCAAAAATCGCCAGTCTGGAGGAAGAAACAGGCATGCAGACTCCTTTTTCTGAAGCCGGGCACACGCTTCGCTGCGATGATGCTGGTTTATTCGGGTGCGCGTTTGGGGCTGACGTCCCGCTTGTAGCTAGAGAGTCATGTTCTCCATCTAATTTCCTGACCTCTGCTCCAGGCGAGCTCGATTCTTCTATCCGAAATCGCCTGCCATTCAGGAACTACACTCATGCCTGCAGTTAGGCCTACCTCGATCTGGCCGCGGGGAGGCTGTCGTGGCGGAAAAGTCCCTCGTGTCCCAGCGGGGACTGGATCACTTTTCCAAAAGTTCCGATCCATGAATTTCGATCTAGGCATGACTTTCCCAGCCTGCGCACTACTAACACCGGCAACCTTTCTGTAGCCAACCATTGACATCTTAGTCCTTGCACTAAGTGGGATCCGGTACCCAAGTTTTCCCTGATACGGCTGGGTCATGTACCTTCCGAAATTCTGTGCCGAGACATGATCCACTCGTTCTTTCATCCCGCTGGAAACCAGACGCAGGCTATTCATGTCGTCACCCGACAAATACTTTGAAAGGTTTTGGAAAGGCACGTCAGGCAATTCTGTTAGAAGCCGGCGATCTGGCTTCCAGAATAGGCTTCTGAATGATCGACTCATTCTCGCAAAGAACGTAGCGATCGAACCCCACATATGCCCCGTCGGATCCACCCGGTTCACCGGATCCCCCACGCAATACGCGTAAGCATTCAACCCACCATCCCCAAACGGACTCAAACTATCCGGGCTGTTGAAGCGCATGAGTGTAGGGTTGTAGGCGCGGTAACCGTTACCGAGCAGATAGTGGCCGGTGATGGGGTCAGGTTGTTCGCCATTGAAACCGGGTACCCCAGGGAATGAGATCACCGCTTGGTGGTGACCGTAGGGGGTATAAGCGATGGTGGTGTAGTCGGCGTGCAGCACGCTGTTTTGTGGGTCGGTGGCGAGCAGTGTGCTGGCGGACTGGTTTTTCCCGGCAAGGAGGTGAGTGGCGGAGCGCAGATACGTACGGTGTTCTGAGCCCGGAACTTCCGTCACAAGCTGACCTGCCTTGTAGAACCGTTGCGCCATGGCTTCGGCCAGAGGTGTGCGGGACGCGAGGCGGTCCAGAGGGTCGTAGGTGTAGCGGTTGAGGAGGGTCTGGTGGTCCATGTCTGGTTACCTTTGCGAGCTACAGCCAGGCAGATTCAATGCTGCGGCGCTCGCGAATATCAGAAGCACGCCGTTGGATGAATCTTGTGCGCCGGGCGTCAGCAGTGGCTTTGAGAAAGCTGGTTTGTTTCAAGAGCGCCTGTTTTATCTTTTCTGTGTAAGCCGCCTTGACTGCATCTCTCGCCGCCAACTTCGTAAGGCTCCTTGCCCTGAAATAGGCTGGCACGGTGGGGAGTGCGACGCTCGCCGCCATCACTAACAGAAAAGTTGACTCTTTAGATCCAGGACTGACCGCATTGACGACACCGCTGGCGGTGAAGATGGTGCTTGCCAGGATCTGGCTCGCCGCGGAACGAGCTGTCAACTGTTGAGCCTGTGAAACGAGGCCTTGACCTCGGCTAATAGCCTGCAATACCGGCCGCGCAGCTATGACACCCTTCACAGCATTAAACAGCCCTAAACCAATCCAGATAAAAGAGAAAAGGAGCCGCGTATCAACTTCATGCCCACTCGGATCACTCCGATTCACCGGATCCCCCGCGCAATACGCATAGGCATTCAACCCACCCTCCCCAAACGGACTCAAGCTGTCTGGACTGTTGAAACGCATCAAGGTCGGGTTGTAGGCGCGATAGCCATTGCCCAGCAAGTAATGGCCGGTGACCGGGTCGGGCTGTTGGCCGTTGAAGCCGGGTAAGCCGGGTAAGCCGGGCAACATGGCAAGAGGTTCGCGGTGGCCGAAGGGGGCGTAGACGATGTCAGTGTCATCGACGTGCAGCACGCTGGCCTGTGAGTCGGTAGCGGTCAATGCGGTGCTCGCAAGTTTGCCGACCAGGGTGTGCTGCGCCAGCAACTGGCTGTCGTGATGCAAAAAGCTGCGGTGTTCGCCGCCCAGAATCTGGGTGGAAAGCCGATCGTAGCGATAGAAGTCCCGGGTGATTGCTTCAGCCAGCGGCGTTCGGGACGCGAGGCGGTCCAGAGGGTCGTAGGCGTAGCGGCACAGTTGGGTCTGTCGGGCCATGTCAGCAACTCTGATCAGAGACAAGCATGAGCCTGAGCTTGTTGGCGGCGTTCGTCTACCTAGCAAAAATGCTAGGTTTTTCGATATTCAGAGTTTGCCGGTATCCCGTGGAGCCGGCTTTCACCGGGAATGCGTTACTCCTGCCGGTAGGGAAGCAGAGAATGCACCGCCCTCTTCCCGGCTAAAGCCGGTCCCACGGTTGGGGGTGATCTGTAGGAGCTGCCGCAGGCTGCGAAGACGGTCTATCAGACAGATCGTTTTCGCAGCCGTCGGCAGCTCCTACAGAAAAGCGTCAGCTACCCGCACCACCATGAGCTTCTTCGAAGAAGTAATCCTTCCAGCTTGCGGCTTTGTTTTTCAGGACGCCCAGCTCATGCAGTTTTTCGGCATAGATATAGGTGCGCTGCGGGGCGATGGTGAAGTCGATTTCCGGATCGGCAACGATCTTCTCAACCAGCGGCAGCGGCAGCTTGGATTGCTCGACGCGGATGTAGGTCTTGGCGGCGGCAGGCTTGTCGGCCTTGATGATTTTCTCGGCTTCGGCCAGTGCGTCGTAGAAAGCTTTGTAGGTCTTCGGGTTCTCGTCGTGGAATTTCTCGGTGGTGTAGAGCACGTTGAACGTGGCCTGACCGCCGAGTGCGTCGTAGGAACTCAGCACTTTATGCACGTTTGGGTTTTCCAGCTCCTGGTACTGGAACGGCGGGCTGGAGAAGTGCGAGTTGATTTCCGAGCCGCCTGCGATGAGCGCTGAGGTAGCGTCCGGGTGGGCAAGGCTCACCGAGATGTTGTCGAATTTCTTGAAGTTCTCGTTACCGAACTGCTTGGCGGTTTCGATCTGCAAGGTGCGCGACTGGAAGCCCACGCCCGCCGCTGGCACTGCAATGCGGTCTTTTTCGGAGAAGTCTTTGAGAGTCTTCACGTTCGGGTTGTTGGTCAGCAGGTAGTTAGGCATCGAGCCCAACGAGGCGATGGCCTTGACGTTCTGTTTGCCTTTGGTGCGGTCCCAGACGGTCAGCATCGGCGGCACGCCTGCGGACACCACGTCCAGCGCGCCAGCCAGCAGCGCCTCGTTCATGGCTGTGGCGCCGGAGATGCTATTCCAGTCGACCTTGATGTCCAGGCCCTGCTCCTTACCGTGCTTCTCGATCAGTTGTTGATCACGCACCACATCCAGGATCAGGTAACCGATACCGAATTGCTGGGCGATACTGATCTTGCCTTCGGCTTGAGCGCCGCTGCAGAGCAGACCGATGGTAGCCGCCAGCGCGACGAGGGCCGAGCGTTTGAAAGGAATTGCCATTTAAAACCTCACGAGAATTTGTTGGAGCGTGGCTTGCCCGCGAAGAACGATAACGCGGTGTATCTGATTGACCGCGTTGACTGGTTCGCGGGCAAGCCTCGCTCAAACGGGAGTTGAGTTTTTCGGTTAAATCAACGCTGCATACCCCAGCGCTTGACGGTCAGGCGTTCGATGTTGGCGAACAACAGGTTTTCTACCAGCAGACCGATGAGGATCACGGCGGCCAGGCCGGCGAAAACCTTGTCGGTGTACAGCTCGTTGCGGTTCTGGAAGATGTACCAGCCCAGGCCGCCTTTGCCCGATGACGCACCGAACACCAGCTCGGCGGCGATCAGGGTGCGCCAGGCGAATGCCCAGCCGATTTTCAGGCCTGCCAGAATAGACGGCAGCGCAGCCGGGATCAGGATGTACCAGACAAACCGCAGGCCCTTGAGGCCGTAGTTGCGGCCCGCCATGCGCTGGGTTTCCGAGACACCCAGAAAACCTGCGTAGGTGTTGAGCGCCAAGGCCCACAGCACCGAATGCACCAGCACGAAGATCAGGCTGTTCTGACCCAGACCAAACCACAGCAGCGCCAGCGGCAACAGGGCAATGGCGGGCAGCGGGTTGAACATCGCCGTCAGGGTGCCGAGCAGATCACGGCCCAGTTGAGTCGACACCGCCAACGTTGTCAGGGCAAACGCCAGCACGATGCCGATCACATAGCCTTGAATCAGCACGGTCAGGGAAATCCACACCTTGCCGATCAGTTCGCCGGACAAAATACCGTCATAAAAAGCGGCAGCCGTTTGCAGAAAGCTGGGCAGCAGCAGGTCGTTGTTCTGGATCCGCGCAGCGATTTCCCAAAGGATCGCCAGCACCATCAGGATCACGCTCTTGCGCACCCAGCTCACTTGCCAGATGCGCTGCGCCAAGGGGATGCCACGGGCCAGATCTTCCTGAGTGAAAGGCTCCAGCGTGACTTCGTATTCTTCACGGATGTTCATGGTGGTGTTCTCTGAAGTCTGCAACTCACCCCGTGGGAGCGAGCTTGCTCGCGAAGACTGACTGGCAAGCAATGATTAAATATCGCCTGACCCGGCCTCTTCGCGAGCAAGCTCGCTCCCACAGGTTCAGTAGTGTTAATAAGCGATGCGGATGTCCTGGAAGTTCAGGTCGCGATCAACCGGTTGCTCTTCGCCTTCATCAAACAGCAGCCGATGAATGCGCTGAGCGGTGTGTTGAAAGCCGACGCCGCCCAGGCTTTTCAGGTCGTATTGATGGCTGTTGATTTCCGCCCGCACGCGCCCCGGATGTGGGGACAGCAACAGGATCCGGTTACCCACCACCAAGGCTTCTTCAATGGAGTGGGTCACGAACAACAGCGTGAATCGAACTTCTTCCCACAACTCCAGCAGCTCTTCCTGCATCTTGCGGCGCGTCAGGGCATCCAGCGCGGCGAAGGGTTCGTCCATGAGCAGAATTTTTGGCTGCATCGCCAGGGCACGAGCAATCGCCACCCGGGCTTTCATGCCGCCGGACAAGGTGTGCGGGTAGGCATCGGCGAAAGCGCTCAGGCCGACTTTCGCCAAGTAGTAAAGAGCGCGCTCCTGAGCTTCCTTGCGCTTGAGAGTGCGCGAGGCCAACAGCGGGAACATGACGTTTTCAATCACGGTTTTCCACGGTGGCAGCTGGTCGAATTCCTGAAACACCACGATGCGATCCGGGCCGGGTTCTGTGACTTCCGCGCCAGCCAGACGAATCTGCCCTTCGCTGGGCTTGATGAAGCCGGCCACGGCTTTGAGCAAGGTGGATTTGCCGCAACCTGACGGGCCGAGCAGGACAAAGCGGTCGGCCGGATCGACCTCGAAACTGACCTGATGAGTCGCCCGCACCACGCGCTCTGGAGTGCGGTATTCAAGGCTGACATTCCGGACTTGCAACAGGGCTTCAGCGGCAGGCTGATCGACCGGTTGCCCAGGCGTGTTTGCGCTAGCCGTGTGGCTTTGCAGAACAGCATTCATTGATTAGCTCCCGATTTCAAAACGGCGCATCGCCCTGGATGGTGGTGCGGTGCAAGCGACGACGCAGATGATCGGGTGTGCCGCCTGCCAGATGGATCAGCGAGCGGTTATCCCAGAAGACCATGTCGTTGGGTGCCCATTTGTGGCGGTATACCGCTTCAGGGCGCACGCTGTGGGCGTACAGCTCGTTGAGGATCTGCTGACTCTCGTCTTCCGGCAGGCCGACGATATGGGTGGTGAACCCTTCACTGACGAACAACGCCTTGCGACCGTTCTCAGGGTGGGTGCGCACAATCGGATGGCTGACCACGACCACTTGAGCCAATTGCTCGGCGCTAAGGGCCGGCCGCCAGTTCTGCGCGTTGTGCCCGTCGCGATAGCGCGAGGTGTAGCTGTGAACTGCGTTGCGACCTTCAACCACTTTGCGCAGATGTTCCGGCAGTGTTTCCCAAGCCAGGTGCATGTCGGCGAACAAGGTGTCGCCACCTTCGCTGGGCAGTTCCTGGGCGTAGAGCATCGAACCAAGGCTCGGCAGCTCTTTGTAGGACAGATCCGAATGCCAGTACTTGCCGGCGTCACCCAAGCCGATTGGCTGACCGTTTTCCACGATGTTGGAAACGATGAGGATTTCGGGATGGTTCTCCAGCAGGAACTGCTTGAGGACATGAATCTGCAGTACGCCAAAGCGACGGCTGAAGTCGATCTGCTGTTGCGGGGTGATCTGTTGGTCGCGGAACACCACCACATGGTGATCCAGATGCGCGCGATGAATGCGGGCGAAGTCGGCTTCATTCAGCGGTCGGGACAAATCCAGACCTACGATTTCCGCCCCCACGCTTGCGGCGAACGGACGCACTTCGAATGGTTGAGGCGCGGCTTGAACAGGTGATGACGCGAGGGAGGCTGCTGACATGAACTCCGACTCCAGAAGACTGGTGGATTAGAGTTATGACTTTATAGGTATAAGAATCGAAATTTAAATATCGTTATTGCATATGAATAGTTCGGATTGAGCTAGGGCTAGCGGCATCAAATAATTCCGTGGGAGCGAGCTTGCTCGCGAAGACATTATTTCTGCCGCAGAAGATGTATTGAATGTACTTTCCTATTCGCGAGCAAGCTCGCTCCCACAGGATTTGCGCACAAAAACGCCGACACTGTTACCAGTGTCGGCGTCGGGTGTTGCGGTGTGCAGTTCAGCAATCAGAACGCAGGCAGTACCGCACCGTCGTACTTCTTGTTGATGAAGTCTTTTACTTTCTGGCTGGTAAGAGCCTTGGACAGTTTCTCGATAGCGTCGGTGTGAGCGTTATCGGAGCGGGTGACCAGGTAGTTCACGTAAGGCGAATCAGCGCCTTCGATGATCAGTGCGTCTTTCTTCGGGCTCAGCTTGGCTTCAAGCGCATAGTTGGTGTTGATCAACGCCAGATCGACCTGATCCAGTGCGCGTGGCAATACAGCCGATTCCAGCTCGCGGAACTTGAGCTTCTTCGGGTTGGTAGCAATGTCTTTCGGCGTCGACAGAGCGTTGGTCGGATCTTTCAGAGTGATCAGGCCATTTTTCTGCAGCAGCAACAGAGCGCGACCGGCATTGCTGCCTTCGTTAGGGATGGCGATGGTTGCGCCTTCCGGCAGCTCAGTGATGCTCTTGTACTTACGCGAGTAGCCGCCGAACGGTTCAACGTGAACGCCGACGCCGGTGACCAGTGTCGCGCCCTTACCTTTGTTGAAGCCTTCCAGGTACGGTTTGGTCTGGAAGTAGTTGGCGTCCAGACGCTTTTCATTCAGCTGTACGTTCGGCTGGACATAGTCAGTGAAGACCTTGATTTGCAGGTCCACGCCTTCTTTAGCCAAGTCCGGCTTGATCAGCTCAAGGATTTCCTGGTGAGGAATCGGCGTCGCACCGACCACCAGTTTCTCGGCTGCTTGAGCCACGCTTACCGAAAATACGGCCGCCAAGGCGGTCAACAGCAATGTCTTCTTCATGCAATGTCCTTAGAGAAATCGAGGTCGGTTCGCCGACAGCTCTTCAATGAGTTGCCCCCGACGCAGATGCAGTCGGGGGCGTGGAGCGGACATTACCGATATTTTTTATTCCAAGACAATACTTTTTTGCTAATTGCTTATGCTTTTTTTGAACAAGTCTAGCTAAACGCGTTGCGCTCAAACGTCGCGTATATCCTGCATTCGGGTTTGGTCACCGGCCAGGAAATCAGTCAGCTTGATATCGGCATGCATTGGAGTTGGCGACCTTTGCTCCGGGTTGCCGCGTACAAATGTATCCAGAGTCGATACGCGTTGGCTTGACTCACCTGTACCCGAGGGTTTTGTATCGTCGCCGATCAAGTCATCCAGCAGGTCTTGCGCGTCGAGCCGGTAGCCCAGCCAATCCACTTGTCTGGAAATCTGTTTTACCCGCCTCAAAACCTTCGGCGCCGCCAACCCGATCTTTACGGCTTTACCCACCTTCACGGCGCGGCCGAAGTTTTGCGCCGCCCGGCCCTGGACAGCCTTTATTGCTCCTTGTCGAGCCACTACCGCCGAGCCTGTGCCAATAAACCGAGCTGCCGTCTGATTACCTCGGGAAGCCGCGAGCTTCGCACCCTTTTGGCCCAATACTGAAGCCGCTGCCAGCCCCATACTCACGTAACCCAGAATCTGCCCGGTATTAGAGTCAGGGGCCAGCTCGGACACCACCTCACTGGCGATTCCGAAAACGTCACTGCTGATACTCACAGCAGCCATGAAAATGATCGGCCCGGTCAACGGCGCGCCGGCTCCCAGCGTAATGGCAGTAAGCGCGATGGCGGCAACGGAGACCGCTATGCCCAGAATCGTCTTGAAGGAAAAGTGCCCCGTAGGGTCACTCATGTTGACCGGGTCCCCCATGCAGTAAGCGTAAGGATTGATCCCTCCGGACTCAAATGGGCTCATGCTGTCCGGGCTATGAAAGCGCATCAACACCGGGTTGTAGGCGCGGTAGCCGTTGCCCAGCAGATAACAACCCGTCACCGGATCGGGCTGTTCGCCGTTAAAACCCAACAGACTCTGCATGCCGCTTCCCGCGATCTGCCCGCCATAAGGGGTGTAAACAGTGCGCTGGGTGTCGTTACTGCCAACCTCTTGCAGCACGCTGTTTTGCTGGTCACAGCCCAGCAGGCGGTTTATCACCGCATTACCTGAGCGCGTGCACTGCGCCAATATATGGCCACCCGCTTCAATCAGGCTGTGCTGTTGCCCATCCTCAAGTTGCGTTGCCAAGCGTCCATCGCGATAAATCCGGTTTGTAGCGGTTGCGCCGACGGGTTCAACGCCAATCAAACGATCCAGCGCGTCGTAGCGATAACTGATGAGAAGTCCTGGTTGATTCATGCGTGCTCCTGCGCGACCGAGGCCAAACGGCCCAGGTCGTCATAAATCATGCGACGCCCACACTCATCATTGAGCTGGTTTCCATCGCTGTCGTAAGTGAATGTGGCTTGTTGTGAGGCGTAATCCGGGTGGCTGTGGGTAACCCGGCTCAGTTGGGTTCGGTCAAGATATCCGTATTCGAACGTCGCGATGTTTTCGCCCCCGGCAAATCGGGTAGTCATCTTGAGCACGTTATCCAGTTCATCAAACACGTAGGTCTGGCTCTGAATGGCCTTGCCAGCCGCGTCCACCGGCAAATGCTTGCCGCTGCATTGATACTGTTCAAGGCGGCCGCGTGAGTCGTACACAAACGTCTCATCACGTAGTACGCCATTGCCCTGCTTGAGGGTGCGTCGGATGAGTCTGTCGCTTGCATCGAATTGCTGATTCAACTCTTCGGATTCATTGGAATCCACAGTCAACTTGCGAAGTACTTCCCGTCCGAAATCGTCGTACTCCAACTGCGTGGTCAGTTTGCGCTCGCTGTGGCTGTCGACGGCTTCAATCTTGCTGACGCGACCAAACGAGTCATAGAAGTAACTCGCGTCGACAGAACCTTGTTCAACTTTGGCGATTCGACATACCGCGTCATACCGCGTGATCTGTTCCTGACCTGAAGCATCGGTGTACTGCAGCGGCAAACCATTAAGCGAATGGCGCTGCCCGGCACGGAGCAAACCCTGGTCACCCAGTTGGTCGCCAATATGCTGGCCTGACAGGGAGTAATTGAGTTGCTGTTGATGGTCCGGGCTTGATGCTTCAATCAATTTGGCATGGCAGCTGTCGTAGCGAAAACTGGCGGACAGCCCGCTGTTGCCGGCCACGCTGCGCTGCGTCATTTGATTGCTCAACACAGGGTCGTAAGTGTAGGAAATGACCTTGCCGCCGGCAGTGGTACGAGTCACCGGATTTGGCTGAGCACCTTCATAGGAGAATGTTTCGGTGCGTCCCCCTACCGTGACGCTCGTGACTCGCAGTAATCCATCATAGGTTCTTTCCCCCGCCAAATATTCGTTGACCCAAATGTGGGTCGCCAGGTTTTCGGTACTGTGCGCGACAAATGCCTTCTTGATACGGGTTCCGTCAGGCAGGTGGGTCATGACCAAACGATCGGCAAAATCGTAAGCAAAGCGCGTGGTATGTCCATGCGGGTTGATTTGTTGTACGCAGCGCCCAAGCCCGTCATACAGGTATTCAGTAACTCCGCGCGAAACGCCGTTGCTGTCAAACCGCTCGACGGAGTCGTTCTTGCCGAATACGTTTTTGGTGAAAACTGTTTTGCCAGCCTTATCCAGCCCCTGGGTTTGCGTGAGCGTAATCGGGTCGTAGAGGTCGTGGTTCAGCACCCCATCCGGGCCAGTGCTTGCACTGCGATTACCCCAGTCGTCATAGGAATATCGGGTCGACATTGCATAGGGCTCGTCATCCAGCCAATCCGTGTGGATCTCCTCAACCAACTGACCAAGCGCATCGTAATTGGCAAGGTAAACGTCGCGCATCGGCTGCCCGACAGCGTCGATATCCTGAACCGCAATGGCGCACTCACGACTCATACCATCAAGCCGGGTAACTGTCGTGGCACCGTTGGCGGCAACCGAACGAGTCTCGACCGGGTCACTTAGGATTTCGGCCAACTTATAGCTGTAACTTCGGGCCGCCTGGCCAGACGTCTTTGGCGCAATCGTCTCAAGGGTTTTGCGGCCGAGCCGGTCATGGGCGGTCTCGACGACAACGCCCAACTGCTCGACTGTTTTTGTCTCTGCACCGGTCAGCATGTTCTGCCAGATAGACTTGCTGCTACTGCAGCCGTCCTGCGCAGTCAGGGTTATATGCGTGCACAAAGCGCCATCTTTCAATTCGTAAAAATAATCAAATGTCGTGGCGAATCCCGCAACGGTTTCAACTTTCTGCTTGATGCGTCCGAAAAACTTGCTCGCGGGATCGTCATTGTAGTGATGCGCGATCGTCATGAGCGGCTCGCTCTGGCCATCCTCGGTTACAGACTCTTGCGCCAGGACCAGGAACCTGGCTCGGTCAGGACTTGCCGATGGTAGATCGGTGTAACGATAGTGAGTGACCATCGTCGGAGCAGGGGCGAAACCCGGGGCCGGCATCAAGGTTTTGCTCTTCAACCAGCGTTGTTCTCCAAACGCATCGGCTGGGCAGCCATCGGAAGTACCCACTGGATAGTATTCGAAAATTTCGACAATCCCAGTCGGAGAGACTTTTTTCCGGACGTTACCGCAATCATCATATTCGGTAAGGGTAACTTCACTGCGGCCACCATTACGAATCGATGTATCAGACCAAGACATTTCAAATTCAGAGGGTAACTGAAAGTTGGCAGGCTGGTTATCAAATCTTACGTTGGTTCTATCATGATACTTAGTAATATTACGAACAGTCTTGCCATTTTGGGTAACGGTCTCTTCAAGTTGTAGATGAAACCGGTTGTAGACCCGCTGGGTACGACGTATCACTCGCTTATTTGTGCCCTTCCCTTGGATCAAGTCTTCGGTAGAACTGTACTGATAGTCACCTCGTGCGTCATAAAGATTATCCCCGTCATCACGCCATTTGACAGACGATGCATAACCCAGATAGTTCTTGGATGAGTATTTGAACTCACGCACGACCGCCGGTTGACCGTTGCGCGGATCATGAGTATGTGAGGACACCGCAGGCAGTGCTTTCAATGGCGCGCTGGACGGCAACAACATCCCCGAGGCCTGATAGGTTATTTCTTCGGTCCCGCCAGTGGGCTGGTCCAGTCGTGTAATCACATTAAGGCCGGTCACTGTTCTGTACTGAAATCGCCAAGAGCCTAGTGATCGGTTTGCTGCTAGCGAACTCATGCTGGTCAACTGACCGCCGTGTGCCTGCAAATCAAACACTATTTTGTCCCCTGGGCTATCGGGCCACAGAGTGATGCTGTGAACCTGGGTCAAGTTCCTTGAACGGTCTACCGTTAGCAGCCGTCGGCTTTCATCCCGGACCGCAAGCAAGTTGCTACGCCCGGCAGCCCAGCCGTAATCGAGATAAATGACTCGGCCCTCAGAGGAGTAGATCTTCGAAACCAGCCATTGATCGGCGCTCGACGAAGGGCTACTCAACACCTCCAGTATCCCGGACTTGTGTTCGATAAGCAGATCGCGACCCGAGCGACTGGTTTTCAGGTCCTTGACCTTCTTGTCTTTAAGAACAAAGCTTGAAGTGCCCAAGGTCGCCATATGGCTGGCACCGTTGGACAAACTGAGCTTGCCTGTCTTGCGATTGAAATTGGATAGCTGCAAACCCCAACCTTTGCCAAAACCCAAGTCATCACTTTGCAATGAGCTGAACCCCAAAACCAAGGGAATCGACGGGCCGCTCAAGGTATTGGCCAAAAGATTTTAAAGTGAAAAATTGCAGCTATAAGTACCTGTGCGAGGGTCAACACCAGTGCTTACAAAACTCAGAAAATTATACGCGTTGGAGTACACTCCAGACGCACCTGAAATAGTCATGACAATTCCTTTTAACGACTGAAGAGGCGCCCGGGCAGCAGCTAATCCAAACCTGTAGATAACTTATAAATACAGGAATCCATGCCTTTGACCATCGAACGCCTCAAACTAAATACGAATACATTTAAGTTTTCGAAAAGCCGACCAATGATCTAACAACCACTTAACCTCGAAAACAAGCAACCAACACAATGGCCATGAAGTGAGCTTCAACCAAGTTTTTTTGCCTGTCCAGCGCACGCAATCAAAAGTAATAAAGCACGCCTAAAAATGGCCGCCCACTGTTAATTCAATAGGCTAACTACAACTTTAGTTGGGGATTTAGGAGCCAGAGCGCGTGGGATTTTTTCCCTTTCTGTGACATTTTTATTAATTGCACTTATCCCAGAACGGAAAACGCCGCGCCTCTGAAAAAGGGGCACGGCGCCGGAGATCATGGGATGCAGGTCAGCCTATGGCAATTTTCAGTTTGGCGGTGGCGGCTTCGAGGGCTCGTTGCAGCGCAAAGAGTTGCTCAACCTTTGCATCAACAAGAACTTTTCCTACAAGCCGCTCAATTTCTACCAGCGGATCGGCGCTGACGGACAGGTTCAAGTGCTCTGGCAGGATCTCTTCGCCACTGCTGACCAGCAGCGCAAAGTGGATGACGTTTTCAAGCTCACGGGTGTTGCCCGGCCAGCGGTGCGCTTCAAGTACCAGCTGGGCGGCATCGCTGATCAGCGGCACGGCAAGGTTGAGGCGCTGGCTGTAGATGCCGAGAAAGTATTCGGCCAGCGGCAGGATGTTACCCGGTTGCTCACGTAGAGCAGGCAGCTCAAGGTGGCCTTCGTTGAGGTAATGGAACAGCCGTTCGTGAAACTTGCCCGCGGCCACGGCCTGAGCAAGGTCGATGCTGGTGGCGGCGACCAGTCGTACGTCTACCGGGCTGGGTTGTTGCGAGCCGACGCGGGTGACTTCGTGGTTTTCCAGGGCAGCCAGCAGCTTGGTCTGGATCGGTAGCGGCAAGTCGCCGATTTCGTCCAGGTACAAGGTGCCGCCATTGGCGGAGCCAAACCAGCCTGCGCGGCTGCTGGCCGAGCCGCTGTGGGCACCTGCGGCGTAGCCAAACAGTTCGGCATCGGCATAGGTTGGGCTGATGGCGCCGCAATTGACCGAGACAAACAAACCGGTGCGGTCACTGCCGCGATGAATATGGCGGGCCAGTAACTCCTTGCCCGTGCCGGACTCGCCACGGATCAGCACCGGCAGCGCGCGAGGCGCCAGCTGTTCCATTTCTTCGCGCAAACGGCGGGCGCGTGGATCGATGAACACCAACGCTTTGGCGCGAATACTCAGTGGGCTTTTTTCGGCATCGGGGAAGGTCAGCAACGGCTGACCGAAAGGTTCTTTAAGGCTCATGGCAAACTCCCGCCTGAACCCTTTCGACGGCTCAAACGTTAAAGAAAAAAACAGGCTCTGGATAGCAAGCGCGGAGCACTCCGCGCTGGATAAATTTAAGCTCGACGCCGGGCGTGGTATTCCATTCGGCTTTGCAGGCGATACAGGTAGGCGAAGCCCTGCTCCCAGCGACGATGCCCGGACTTGACGTTGATATGCCCGGCCTGGCTGAGGATCCCGGTTTCGGCGCCCCAATCGAGGGCCATTTCCATGGCGCGCTGGGTGCTGACCGCAGCGTCGTTATCCGAGGTGACGATCTGGGTCGGGAACGGCAACAAGTCTTTCGGGATCGGCGCAAAGTTGCGCAAAGCAGGCGAGCAACCAGGGCGTTCTACATCAGCAGGCGCGACCAGCAGAGCGCCTTGCACCTGACGCAGGGATTCCAACGGAGCCAGCCGCGCCCAATGGGCAACAGTGATGCAGCCCAGGCTATGGGCGATCAGAATCACTGGCGTGCGTTCCGCAGAAATAGTGCGCTGCAGTTCGCCTACCCAGTCTTCAAGACGTGGCTTGGACCAGTCGGCCTGCTCCACCCGGGAGCTGTTGGGCAAGCTGTTCTGCCAATGGGTTTGCCAGTGTTCCTCACCAGACCCTTGCCAGCCTGGCACGATCAGATAGCGAATTGACTCGTTATGCATGGGGTTAGCCTCCTGCATGTTGCATTCATGAGGCTGAGTATAAGGACGCGGACTGGAATCACTAAGGAATAAGAAGCTATCAATCAATAGCCAAATAGAATATGCAGGCGCAAAAAAAGGGGCTGTCCCCTGCCTAAGGAACAACCCCGATAAAAAACTGCTGTGTTGACCCGCCTTTCAGTGGGCAGGGTCGAAGGTACTCAATGTTTGTTACAGAAACGCGACGCCGACCTGTAGGCGCTGCCGAAGGCTGCGAAATCGGTATGTCTGATACACCTCTGTTCGCAGCCTTCGGCAGCTCCTACAGATCCAGATCAGGCAGTTGGTAACAACGGCGCTCCTTCCGGATGAACGGTCTCAACAGGCAACGGCTGCTTCGGCAACTCCCTCGCCACGTTCCAGACCACGATGGCAGCCACGATGTCGAACACGGCCAACACGACGAACAGCGGGCTGTAACCGATTTTGGTCACCAACACTCCGAACACCAGGGTGAAGGCCGCTGCACCGAGGTAACCAAACATGCCGCCCATGCCGGTGGCGGTGGCCACTTCGTTTTTGCCGAATGAGTCGGAGGTAATCGAATACAGCGCGCCGGACAGCGTTTGATGCGCAAAACCACCCACACAGAGCAAGGCAATGGCGGTGTAAGGGCTGTCTACCAGGCCAATGCAGGCCGGGCCGATCATGCAGGACGCGCCGAACAGCAGTACCAGTTTGCGTGAGGTGAACAGCGACACCTTGCAGTACTTGTGGAAGAACGGGCTGAGGTAGCCGCCCAGGACACAGCCAATGTCTGCTGCCAGAAACGGCAGCCAGGCGAACATGGCGATTTCCTTGATGTTCATGTGTCGTTCTGTCATCAGGTACAGCGGAATCCACGCATTGAAAGTCTGCCAGGCAGGCTCGGACAGGATCCGCGCCGAAGCAATCGCATAGAAATTGCGGCTGGTGATGATTTTCTTCCAGCTGCCCTTTTGCGTCGGCACATCCTTCAGGTGCGCTTCCTGGCCACTGAGGATGTAATCACGCTCGGTGTCGCTCAGGCGTTTCTGGTCACGCGGGTGCTTATAAAGCAGCAACCACAGGCCACTCCAGACGATGCCCAGGCCGCCGACAATCAGGAACGCCAGCTCCCAGCCGCTTTGCAAAATCGCCCAGACCACCAGCGGCGGTGCCAGCAGCGCGCCAACCGACGAGCCGATGTTGAACCAGCCAATGGCTACCGAACGTTCTTTGGCCGGGAACCACTCAGTGGTGGCCTTGACCCCGGCTGGCAAACCCGCCGCTTCAGTCAGGCCGAGCATGCCGCGGAAGATCGCCAGACTCTGCCAGCCGGTGGCAAACGCCGCTGCAGCACACGCTGCGGACCAGGCCACGGCGAAAATCGCAAAACCCATCTTGGTGCCAATGGCATCAATGATGTAGCCGGCAACCGGTTGCATCAGGGCATAGCAAACCTGCCAGGCAACCACGATGTGCGAATACTGCTCGGTGCTGATGCTCAGCTCGGTCATGAGCGTTGGCGCGGCCACTGAAAGTGTGTTGCGCGCGAGGTAGTTGACGATCAGACCGGCCGTGACCAGCCCCACCATCCACCAGCGAATCCCTTTTATTTTCATCTCTTCACCTTTTGTTATTGGTTGTTATCGGAACGGCGGCGAGTGGCTGCGCTTACAAGCGGTTAGCTGGCAGCCGCCCACGCTCATGCCGCACGCAGTGACAGGCGCGGATGAACGTGACGGCTGAATGTCCACAGAATTGAAAAGCGAGGGTGCTCATGGAGGTTGTTACTCTTTGTATTATTTTTATGGTTGCAAAAACCAGGATTTCGCCTAGTCGTCGTATGACTACGCGATTTATAGACACACCTTGTTACACTGTCAATGGGGCGAGAGTCAGGTAAGACCATTGGCTATGGGGGGATTCGGGGATTTTTGCGAGAGGGAGTCTTGCGCTGCGTCATACGACGACTAATGACTTATCAGTCACAGATTCAGTGGGAGCGCGCTTGCCCGCGATGAACGATGACGCGGAGTGTCAGTTACACCGCCATCGCTGGCCTCGTAACCTCGGTGAGCGCCTACGGGATCCGTGTTTTATCTGAAGCGCCGCGATCCTGTAGGAGCAATCGGAGTTTACGACGGTCGCGAAGCGGTGTGTCAGGTACACCGCCATCGCTGGCCTCGTAACCTCGGTGAGCTCCTACGGGATCCGTGTTTTATCTGAAGCGCCGCGGTCCTGTAGGAGCAATCGGAGGTTACGGCGGTCGCAAAGCGGTGTGTCAGGTACACCGCCATCGCTGGCCTCGTAACCTAGGTGAGCTCCTTGTATCTCGACTCTGGTGCTTCATCGCGCCATAGTTCTCGACTGATCATCGAGGGAGAGTGGGAAGCTGTTGAGCTCCTAAGGCCTAGAGCCTCCATTGTAGATAACCACTCCCAC
>Ga0247814_10001075_pt1 | contig 17225 bp, 10 predicted proteins | sample UWRJL179409R1_FD_179947 | JGI IMG/M metagenome (GOLD analysis project Ga0247814, IMG submission 179947) | Plant litter microbial communities from Arlington Agricultural Research Station in Wisconsin, United States - UWRJ-L179-409R-1 | ecosystem: Environmental > Terrestrial > Plant litter >...
GCAAAAATGACGAAGCCGATGATGCTGAGCAGGAAGATCCCGATGTAGGGCCTGACGTAATTCAACAGTCGAAAATAGATTTTCAGGCTGGAGCTTTGTCCGGCGTCGGACGCTTTGTCGCTCATCTTAAAGCTCGCTGAAGTAGAAGAACGCGCGATTTTATCACAGGCGTCGCGCTGGGCCCTGGCCCAAACCATGACAGTGGCAAGCCCGATCGGCAGCCAGCTGATAAACCACTCGGCACGCGGCGAACCCGTCAGGCTGGCCGCGTCGAACTGCATGGCCAGGGTTGAGAATAGCCACATCCCCAGCAAGCCGCGCCCCAGCGGCGTATCGCGACCGCGCCAGGCTTCGCGCAGCACCGCCAGCCAGACCACCGCCCAGAGCAGCATTCCCGGGACGCCCAACTGAATCGCCGTGTGGGTGAACAGATTGTGCGAATGATCAAAACGCAGGCCATCGGCGACCACCACGTCGTAAGGCGCTCCCAGACCGATTCCGATCCATGGATGCTGGCCAATCATCTTGATTGCCGCGACAAATATCTCGGGACGATACGATGAGCCACGCGCCATCATCAGCGGCTCAAGCAGCCAGAACCCGATAGCGGCCAGCAACACCGCCGTACCGGCAACCAGATAGGCGCGTCGGTTGCGACACCAGATGGGCATCGCCACCACGGTAAAAAACAGCGCCAGCACGGCGCCGCGACTCTGGGACAGCACGACAAAGCCGCCGGTCAACACCAGAGCCAGCAACCAGAGCCCGCGCAGCGGCAGCCGTTTCGGCGGCCACATCAGCATCCAGATGGCGGCAAGTCCGACCACATATGCGCCGAGAATCGGGTGGGACAGCTCGCCAATGCCTTCCAGCCGCGCATGCCATAGGTTATGCCGGATGCCGAAGAATTCGATCATCGACACCAGCGCGGCCAGCGCCATGCCGATCCCGGCCCATTGCATCAGGCGAATTACCCGGTCCGGGCGGGCATCGGCCAGGATCGGAAAAAACAGCACGAACAGGCCGATGTACAGCATGCGCTTGAATTCGCGACCCGGTTCCTCGGCGTGCGACCAATAAAGAGTGATGGTCGACCAGAGTCCGAGCAGCAGCAAGGAAACGCACAAGACCCGCTGCTGCCGCCAAAACTCACCCAGCCGCGAACGCGCCGACCACGCCAAAGCAAGGCCGGGCACCCAGACCAATGCCACGAGGCCTTGCTGGTAAATCTTGTTGGAGGGAGCGAAGGCAATCGCCAGCAAAAACCACAGCAGCCCGGCGGATAACCAGACTTGTGCCCAACGGCGTGCGTACATCCTGACTCCTAATTTTCAGACCAGATCAGCCCGGCATGGTGCAAGCGGCAACTTTTCGGCATCATTGCGCGTCAATCCGCTCGCATTCCAACAAGGCTTTCTACTGATGCAATGCTTACGGCTCTCAAAGGCCGCTTTAAATCAAATGATCGTCGGCGCCAAAGTGCTGGAGGCCGACAGCTATGGCGCGAAAGTGTACATGTTGCAGGATGGCAAAATCCTTAAACTGTTCCGCCGCAAGCGATGGTTTTCATCGGCACTGCTGCGCCCCTATTCGAAACGCTTCATCGATAACGCCGCAAAGCTCGAGAAACTGGGGGTTCCAACCCTCAAGGTGACGCATTTCTACACCCTCGACAAACCCGGCATGACCGCCGTTCTGTATCGCCCGCTGCCCGGCGAAACCCTGCGTCAGCGGGCCCGTCAACCCGGTTTCAGCTGGCAGCAGCAGCTCCCGGCGCTTATCGAGCTGGTGCGCAGTCTGCATCAATCGGGGATTTATTTCAGATCGTTGCACTTGGGCAACATCGTCGTCACGCCGGAGGAAAAGCTGGGCCTGATCGATGTGGCCGATATGCGTTTCTTCAAGGCGCCGCTGTCCGAGCGCTTGATCAAGCGCAACGTCCAGCATTTCTCCAGCTATATCAAACGCGAGAACCTGGGCGACGAGTTCCCTTTGCAAGCGCTGGAACAGGCATTGCTCGCAGCCTGAAACATTTGCAGGGCCGACTCACTGAGTCGACAGCAGCGCTCGGGAATCCTCGCAGAACCGTTCCCAGGCCGCCTCAGGTGCGAGGGCCTGGAACTGGGAGGCGGAAACATCGGCGCCTTCCTGCGAGACCAGCGTTCCAATCGCCTTGACCCACGCGGCAACATCGGCGACCGGCACATAATAGCCAGCGTCGCCCAACTGCTCGCGAAACACTTCAAGATCGCTGACCAGCACCGGCACGCCGGCAATGACTGCTTCCTGCAAAACCAGACCCAGGCCTTCTTCCCGAGAAGGAATCACTACCCAGTCAAAACCGCGATACAACTTGGCCAGGCCCGGCTTGTGGCCCGGCATGAACACCTTGCCGGTCAGCCCCAGCTGTTTGACCTTGCGTTCAAGCACGCCGCGATCAGGCCCTTCGCCAATGATCACCAGATTGAGGTCCGGATGGCGCGGCAGCGATTGCGCGAAGGCGTCCAGCAAATAGTCGAAGCCCTTGTCGGCAACCAGTCGCCCCACGGCACCGAGCACGCGGATGCCATCGGCGGGCAAGTCCAGCACCTTGCGCGCTTGCTTGCGCTCCAGCAGCCGGATACAAAACGCCGTAGGCTCAAGTGCGCTGCGCAGCGCCTGCACCGGCAGCTTCAGATCTTCCTGCAGGGCTACGGCGAGGGTTTGCGAGACGGCCGCCAGCGTCAGGCGCTCGGCCGGGAATTGACGAAACAGGGAGCGATGCTGCTCGCGCAAGCGCGTGGAGCCGTGGAAAACCACGACAGCGCGGATACCCGGCATGTTTTTCAGAATGGGCAGCATCACGCGCGCGACGCCGAGGCCATCGAGCAAGACGATTTTCGCGCCGCTTTCCAGCAGCGCTTTGCGTAAACGTGCGTGCATCCAGGGTTTGAGCAAACGCCAGACATGCCGCTCTTTGAGCAACCGCGAGGACAGTCGCCATTCGCGGGCGTCTTTTACAGGCTCGGAACAGTCGCTGATGTCTCCTTGGAGAAACCAGGTCTTGATCTCGATGCTCGGATCGAGTTGCGAGACGATCTGCTGATGCACCTTATGAACCGAGGAAAACGGCGAGCCGCTGGCCCACATCACATTAATGATGCTCATCTGATGTTGAGCCTCGATGCAGGCAAGCCCACATCCACCAAGGCGCGATCAATTATTGGTAAAGCCAATGCACACTCCAGACGGCAGCGTAAGCCCAGATATTCACTTGTCTTGATCAGCAATACACAGCGTGCAAGGCCGAGGAAGGTAACCCGTGAAACCTGAAAGTAATAGGTATAACCACAACACCAACAACACGCCGCATTAACAATCCGCGATCAGGATCGTGCCTGAATTCAGAACCCCAGCGTCGCCCGCATCCGCTCAAACCACGTCAAAGGTGCAGGCGTTCGAAGCGCAGGCTCAAGCTCTTTGACAATACGCTGGCCAATCGTTGCAAAACTGAATTGCGACAGTGCCAGATTACGGCCATTGACGGCAATACGCGCCGCCAATTGCGGATCGCTGCGCAGCACGGCCAGCTTCCCCTGCAACTGCGCAATGCTGCTATAGAACACCACGTTTTCCATATCCTGCAGACCCAGGGCGCGATTTTCGCCTTCGCCCTGATCATAGGCCAGCAACACGCAGCCGCAGGCCATGGCCTCGAAATTCTTGATCATGTACTCGCCCATGCCCACATCGGCACTGACGAAAAAACGAATCCGGTTGAGTGTCTCGCAGTACTCTTCGCCCGACTTGGTACGTGTCACCACCAGGTTCTCGACCTGGCCCAACTCGTCCAGCAACGCCTTGCGTCCGCTGTAAGCCACGCTATTGGTGCTGCCAACGAACGCCAGTTCGATATCGCGCTCGCGTCCCTGATCCTGCAACAGGCTCTGGTCATAACCTTTGGGCACGAACACCGCATCGAAACCTTCAGCCCGCAAACGCTCGCTCACTATAAACCCGGAACAGATCACTCGTACCCATGGCAGCTTCCGATAATGGGCGCTGAATTTTCCGGTGTACTTGCAGGAAATGTAGTTCTGGTAAGCATCGTGTTCGAGGATCACCAGATTGGGAAGGGTGCGAATGAATGCAACCTGACGGATTTCCTGTTTGAAGCGCAGGAAAAAAACGATGCGGTCGTACTGCGTGACGTCCACTTCGCGCCGAAAGTAGGCGCGCAGATTTCTCTGCTCGGCCGACGTCAACCAGCGCAGATCACACTCGCAGTACGCGGCAATGCCTTCATACAAGCGATCCAGAATGGCTCGTTGTTCTTTCTGGACCAGAAGTAGAACTTTCATTATTTTCCTTGAACCGCAACCTGCTGAATCAGATGTCCTTGCGCCAGAACAGCTCGTGGCGGCGAACAGCCTTTCTGTAGAATTCGTTTTCACCCTCTGCCGGCCAGCGTCGGCCAGCCAACAGTCCTTGTAACCAGCGCCGTACCTTGCGCTTGAGCGGCATGGGCGGTTGCAGGTCGTGCATCATACCCAGCGCCATGGCTTTGTCGCGTTGCTGTGCGGCAGTCAATTGCAGGGTATAAGGCGTCAGTTGCAGCCCGGCATCGAAAACCGGCGGCAAACTGATGCCGCTATAGGCATCACCCATCGGCCAGCGATCATTGTCATGCAAGTGATTGGCGTAGCCCAGAATCACCTGCGGCTGCCATTGCAGGCCTTGCAACGCTTCGAGTACCGCAGCCTGGGCGCAGATATGGTCCGGATGCGGATCAATCGCCGGATGCGGCATTACCAGCACCTCGGGTCGAGCATGCAAGAGCAGTGCCCGCAGGTCGGCAAGCAGGTTATTCCAGGTCGGAGCGCCATCGACGTCGCCGGGCAGCGGCAACGAATTGAACTGACGGAACAGTCGGGTATCGCTCAGATCCGCTTCGCGCGACGCCACGGGCTGATCCGGCGCAGCCTGCATCGCCGCAAGTTGCAGGCAGAAATAACCAAGCTGCACGCACTGCGCTTCCGCAACACCGCCCCAACGTGGCACGGCAATGCTGTCCCAGGCACGCAGGCGGCCCTTGATTCGCGCGGCTTCGGCGCGCTGCATGCCCATTTGCTGATAATGCTCGGCTTCGATTTCACCGGCGGTCAGCGTCACGATCCAGGCATCCTGCGCCTGACTGTACAAACCGAACGCCGCCAGCTCGGCGTCGTCGGCGTGAGGCGCAATCACCATGATTTTTTGCTGACGGGCATCCGGCTGACGAAACACCCAAAGCCGGGGCGGGCCCTGAAGACCACAGAAGCGAGCGTGCAGACGCAACGAGCCGTCGAGCAGTGCCGCACCGAGCCCGCTGAGATTCAGGTAACGCACGCCGTCGACGCCACGTTCGAAGGCCTGGCGATCCGCGACTTCAGTACCCTGCATCTCAATGACCGGGTCCAGAAAACGTCCAAGCCAGGTGCTTTTGAGTTTTATCGCCAGGATCAGGGTTTCATGCCCCGACAGCTGCAATGGCGCTTCGAGGTGCAAGCGCTCGCCGTCCAGGCTGACGCCGGCAATTTCGGCATCCACCGGGAAGTTGTACTGATAATCGTCTTTGGGCGAATAAAACAGGTGATCGGCAAACCAGGCTTCGTGAGCGATCCATCCAAGCAACGCCAGCAATAGCGGCAACCACCACGCCACCAGCACGCCCACAACAATCAGCAACAGCAAGCCGATCAGCAGCGCCACACGCTTGTTACGGCGATGGCGCTTGAGCAGCTCCTGTTTACGGCTCAAATCTGGAATACCGGCACGGGGTTGCACCAACGATCCTTGTACTCGCGGTCGGCGCGACCGAACGAGAAACGCAGCGGTTTGCCCAGCACGCGGGCGTCTTCCCAGGCGCTTTGGGTATTGAGAAAACTCAGCACGCTGCCGGGGCTGAAGTCCCGGGTTTCGGGGTCGACGCCGCCGTTGACGTACTCGACGCTGATCCACTCGGGGGCTTCGACGCGATACACCAGCTGGATCGCGATGGGCGCGTCATTGAGAAACACCACCGAGCCGGTCAGGAACTCACGCAGCAATTCGATGACTTCACCCATGCGCTCGGCACCTGTCGCCGGGAAACCCCAGCGGCGCTGGAACAGGTCGCAATACATGCGGGCCATTTCGGCGCTGCTGAACTCGCTGACCGGGCGCACGATGCCGCCAGCCTCTTCCAGCAGACGCAGTTCGCGGCGCTGGTTGTAGCGAAACTTTTTCGACAGCTCTTCCGGGGTTCGCGCCATCGCCAGGGATTCAGCCTGAGGCTTGAAGGTCGTGACGCGGCCTTCATTGAGCGCCGACAGATAGCGCCCGCGATGCCGTACGGGCACCTGCACATCGGCGGCAATCGGCAGGATCAATTCGGCGTTGCCCAGATCGAACAAGCCTTTCTTGCCGCGACTTTTCAACACATCTTTGGACAGCGCCAGCGAGCGACCCCAGGTCGGAATCGCTGCCTTTATATCGCCGTCTTGCTCCCAGGCCAGATAACGCACGGGAATATCAGCCAGTCCGGCAAGGCGTTCGACCACCAGCGGATGAGTCGCCACGCTGCCACCGAAACGCTGCCAGGCCTGTTGATAAGCGTCGGCATCGATCAGGTTCCAGCCACGCTCACGCCAGCCTTGCAATCGATTGAGCATCAGGACTCCGCCGTCACGCTGATGACTTGCGGCAGACGCCAGAACACGTCGCGCACAGCCTGATCGGAGAAGCGCTCACGCAGGCGCAGCAACATCAGATCAGCACACGCCTGGCGCTGCTCGGCATCCAGCGCAGACAAATGCCGCAGGCCTTGGGCCAAACGCTCGTCATCACCCAGCGGAAACAGCACGCCGACGCCTTCGACCACTTCCCTGGCTCCGCCGCACGACGTGGCCAGGAGCGGCACGCCGGCCACCATGGCTTCCAGCAGGACCATGCCGAACGGTTCGTGGTCCGAGCTGAGGGCAAACACATCAAAGGCCTTGTAATAACGACGCGCATCCTGGACCTGGCCGAGGAACAGCACTTGGGAACCGATACCCAGTTCCAGCGCCAGCTCCTTGAGATCCTGTTCAAGACGCCCCTTGCCAAGAATCACCAACTGGCTGTTCGACGGCAGATCAGGCAGTGCCTTGGCGAAACCGCGCAACAGCGTGGCTTGATCCTTGTCCGGATGCAGACGCCCGACATTGCCGACGATCCAGGCTGATGGCGACAGGCCCAATTCTTCACGAGCGTGCTCAGCGGAAAACTGGCTGGCTTGCAGTTGCTCGATATCGATACGGTTGTACAGCGTCTGAATGCGCCCCGTCGGCCACTTCGGCAGGCTGCTGCGCATGTCGTCGCGCACCGCATCGGACACACCGAGCAGGCTCAGCCGCCAGCGAAAGATCTGCGCGAACAGTTTGCGACTGCGGCGCTGATAGTCGCCAAAGGCGTGATGCACGCCGATAACCGGCAAGCGCGTTGCCAGCAGGGCGATGTACACCGGCTTGAAGCGATGGGCGATGCAGAAGCTGAAATCCCGGGACGCGACGATCTTGCGCAGGTCGCGAATCGCACGGATTTTCAGGCCGCGAATGGCTTTGGAGCTGTGCTCCAGAAACAGCACTTCATCCGAGGCGCAACCCGCCGCGACCTCGGCATCAGCGGCACCGGTCAGGAATACCGTGGTGACACGGTAGCCCTTGCCGGCGAACAAGCTGGCGTATTGCCGGGCGCAGTCCAGAAACGGGCCATCATAGCCGTGACAGAACTGCAGCACATGGCGCTCAGCCGAGCGTGTCATAGGTTTCCACGCCGTCTTTGACCACCAGAATGTCTTCCATGATCAGGTATTCCAGATCCGAACCGAAGAACATGTTCAACGCGTCGGTCGGCGAGCAGATCATCGGTTCGCCACGACGGTTCAGCGACGTGTTCAGCGACACGCCATTGCCGGTCAAGACTTCCAGAGCCTTCATCATGTCGTAGTAACGCGGGTTGTACTCGCGTTTGAGCACCTGGGCGCGGGAAGTGCCATCTTCATGGACGACTTCCGGCACGCGGGTCTTCCATTCTTCAGCCACTTCGAACGTAAAGGTCATGAACGGCGCGGGGTGATCGATCTTGATCATCTGTGGCGCAACGGTGTCGAGCATCGACGGGCAGAAAGGCCTCCAGCGCTCGCGGAACTTGATCTGATGGTTGATGCGATCAGCCACGCCCGGGATGCTTGGGCAGCCAATGATCGAACGACCACCCAAGGCGCGCGGACCGAACTCCATGCGGCCCTGAAACCAGGCCACCGGATTGCCTTCAACCATGATTTTGGCGATGCGCTCAGGGGTGTTTTCGATCTGGCGCCACACCGGCTTGCTCGGGTGCCGTGCGCAGGCCGCGATAACGTCTTCGTTGCTGTAGGACGGGCCGAGGTAGACGTGTTCCATCTTCTCCACCGGCACGCCACGCGCATGGGACACATACGCCGCCGCGCCCACCGCCGTACCCGCATCGCCGGAAGCCGGCTGCACGAACAGCTCTTTGACTTCTGGGCGCGCGATGATCTTCTGGTTCAGCTTGACGTTCAACGCACAGCCACCGGCGAAGGCAATCTTGCCGGTTTCCTTGAGAATGTCGCCCAGATAGTGATCCATCATCTGCAGCGCCAGCTTTTCGAACAGCGCTTGCATGCTGGCGGCGTAATGGATGTAAGGCTCATCGGCCACGTCACCGACGCGTTTCGGGCCCAACCACTCGATCAGCTTCGGCGAGAAGTAAAAGCCCTTGCCGTTCTCTTTATAGCGACGCAGGCCAATCACGTTGGCCAGCTCGGTGTTGATCACCAGTTCGCCATTCTCGAAAGTCGCCAGACGCGAGAAGTCATACTTGCTGGCATCGCCGTACGGCGCCATGCCCATGACCTTGAACTCGCCATCGAGCATTTCAAAGCCGAGGAATTCAGTGATCGCGCCGTACAGGCCGCCAAGGGAATCCGGATCGAAGAATTCCTTGATCTTGTGGATCTTGCCGTTTTCGCCGTAGCCGAAGAAGGTCGTGGCGTACTCACCCTTGCCGTCGATGCCCATGATCGCGGTTTTCTCTTGAAAACCGGAACAGTGGTAAGCACTGGAAGCGTGGGCCAGGTGGTGCTCGACCGGTTCGATCTTGATTTTCTTCGGATCGAAACCCAGCTGCTCAAGGCACCAGACGATCTTGTTGCGATAGCGCTTGTAGCGGCGATTGCCCATCAGCAGGGCATCGAGCGCACGATCCGGGGCGTACCAGTAACGCTTGGCGTAATGCCAGCGCGCTTTGCCAAACAGGCTGATGGGCGCAAAAGGAATCGCCACCACATCCACGTCCGAAGGCTTGATGCCCGCCTGCTCAAGGCAAAACTTCGCCGACTCGTAGGGCATGCGGTTCTTTGCATGCTTATCGCGAACGAAGCGCTCTTCTTCAGCCGCCGCGACGAGCTTGCCGTCGATGTACAGGGCAGCGGAAGGATCATGGCTAAGGGCGCCGGACAGGCCAAGGATCGTCAATGCCACTAGGGTCTAGCCTCTTTAGTCTGCATGCAGGCGGCAGGCGCCTGAGAAAAATGTGTGCCCTCGCGCACGGGCGAGGAACAGCTAAAGCGCGGGATTATAGCGTAATGACAGGCGGATTTGCTTGTCAGTCGGCAAATCCCGTACGCGCTGCCTGACTGAGCGACGCACGCGTCCAGGCCGGCTTCCGGGTTGATAAGGGTCCCAACAGCGCCTGACCGCTCGCCATGGCGAAAATCACGACATTTCTCGTAGGGCATTTCCCAAAAGCCCTTTCGCGCATTGAGCGCACCTCCTTCATCCGCCAATCTGCCGACCTCTTACAGGGTTCCGGTTGCCCGCTTATCTAACCCTGATTCTTTGGTACAGCCCCGTTCAAGGCAAGGAGCCTGCATGATCGACCCCTGCATGACCCCGCGCGGCCATATGGCCATTCTGGTTGCCAATTCCAAAAGCGCCGACGCACCGGACACTGGCGGGATGTGCCCGCTGATGATGCAGACCCTGCAATTGCTGCCGGTGCGCTACGCCAGGGTCGAGGAACTTGACCCGTCGCTTGAGCTGTCGATGCCCTATGAATTGCAGTCGCGGCCGCTGGGGTTTCGCCTGTTGCGCGATGGCTATTTGTACATTATCGACAGCGCCACCGGCTGGCTGCACGAGTACCAGACCCGCGACGGCTCGGTGGTCGCCTTGCTGTTCAAAGGCAGCGAGGTGGTGGCTGATCGGCGCACCACGGTTGTGGAGGTTGATCCGGCGCTGGTGTTCGCCCGCAGCAGCGTGCTGCATGTTACCTATTCAGAGGTGCAGTGGACCGCCTTCAAATGCGCCCAGGTCCTGAAAGTGGCTGCCGAGCGTGAGTACTTCATGCAGCGCATCAGTTTTGAGGGCGTTGATCATGGTCAGGGTCAGGATCTGGTTGACGACACGAGCATGGCCGTGTGGCTGGCCGAAACCAGCGCTGCCTGGGCCGATAAACCGGCCGACACGTTTACCGACATTCCCTACGCCTGGGAAAAGCCCGCGCTGTACCGGCAGACCATCATCGAAGAACTCACCAGCCAGGTCATCGGCACGCATAAACGTGACTTTCTGTTCCTGGCGGTGCGCGATGACGTGGGCGTCATGCGCGATCTGGTCCATCATCAGAATCACGTGGTCGAGCAGATTCAAACGTGGGCCGAGGGTGGTGCGCAGAAGGGCGAGGTCGAGCGCGACTATTTGCTGGGTTGTTACATCGAATCCATCACGCTGATCGACGAAGACAAGCTCAACCAGCGGGCCAAACGCGACCGGCCCTTGCAGGCGCTGCTCGACGACCTGCAAGCCCTGCCCGAACCGGAGCGCAGTCAGACCCGCAAAACCCTGCGCGAGGTGATGAGCGAGGACAATAGCCAGTACACCGACATCTACTTCAATACCGACCAGCTGCCCGCCGACTTGCAGGCCCGACTGGATCAGGCCAAACCCGACCGGTTCAGCATGGACGACGGGATCGATGCCAGGGCGCAGACCATTCAGCAATATCAGCTGGAGCAGAAATTCGTCGGCACGAGCCCGGACTTTATCGCTCGCCATCGCAAGGCGCTGTGGCGGCTCTATCGGCAGGTGGACAAGACCACCAAGGAATTGTTGTACGGCGCCAAATTCGGCCAGCGCGGCATCAACGAACTGATTGATCGCCCGGCCATGGACGCTTTCGTGCAGCGCCAACGCGAGGTGCTGCAGCCGCTGAACGAGATGCTGGAGAAGATTACCCAGGACCGCGTCGACCTGTTGATCAAGGACCGCCTGCATCGGGCCATCTGGTATTACGACATCGAGGACAGCGAGCAGGTCGACCACGCGCTGCTCACCGAATACGACTGCCTCAAGGATTTGTGCCGCAGCGACAGCGCGACTGAGCAAACCCTGGCCTGGCTCAACGCCAACCCGGCCATGACCCGGCAGATGTTCTACGCCGCGCCGCGCAGTGCGCAAACCGAACTGGGCGTGCAATTCGCCTACATCACCAACGCCGGCTGGCTACTGATCAAGGACGCCCCCGCGTGGCTGGAACGCCTCAAACACTGGGGCGCGGGGTTGGTGCTCAACCCCGAAAACCTGTCGCCAGCCACGCAAGTCAACGCCGCCGCAGCCCTGGGCACCCTGGCCCCCGCGTTGCAAATGGGCATGCAGCAGGCCGTGCAGGACTTTATGCAGAATCTGGACAAAGGCCAGATGCCGGACATCGAGGAGCTGTTCCGGCGTATGCCCAAAGGTGCGGGTGTCGCCATCCTTGATGCCGCCAAACGCGAGGGCGTGACCTTCGTGGTGGGCAACGCAGACGACGCCAGACACACGGGCAAAACAGTGGAAGAGGTGCTGGGTTTGCGCAGGCAATTGACCTCGACAAAAAGCGTCGCGAAACACCGCAAGGCCCAGGACAAATTCTGGCATTTGACCCCGCAGGCACAATCATTCAAGGACCGCGAACAAGCACTCAAACTCAGCCTGCAAGAGCATGAAGCGCAACTCGCCCGCCTCATCAGCCCCATCGGCGCGCTGCCCGAAGATGCCACGCACCTGCAAGCGGCCTCATCGGGCAAGCCGGGACTGACCCTCGTTTTCCCACCACAACAGCACGCCGAAGTGCGCTCGCTGCTGGATAACTATCGGCACGGGGTTACGGTTGCGCCGAAGGCCGGGTTGCTGGGAGATGGGGCCGGGTTGTTGGTGTTTGTGGCGCAGTTGGTGAATTTGGTGCAGGTGGGAAGGGAGACATTCTCTAACAGCGATAAAAAGCCAGAGTTAATTCCTTTCGTCAGCAGTATTTTCGCTACGGCATCTGCCGGATTTGGTGCTGCACAGGGCATTGCCGATACCGCTCTGAGTGCCCATGCGGCAGAGCTCGGGAAAAACTTGAAAAAGGCTGAATTAATGGGAGTACATGTGCAGATGGGCAAGTTGCACATCAGTCTCGGGATGGTCGGTTATACGGCAGGGATGATTGCCGCTGGCATGAGTCTTAAAAACGCCTATAACAACTGGCAGGACGCAGTGCGCAACGGCAACCATAAGGCGCAAGCCGGGGCGAGCTTGAGCATGCTGGGCAATAGCGGGTTTATCGCCAGCAATGCTTACGGCTTAGGCCATACGGTGCAAGCCTTCAGACATGTCCTCGCCGCCGAGGCCGGTTCTGCGGCGCGCACCACCGCCTGGGCACTAGCAGGCGTTCGGCTGTCCACGGTGTTTTTACGTTTCAACGTGGTCGGGATTCTCTTTACCGCACTGGAACTGTCCGGCAGCTGGCTCTATAACCGCTTTAACCTGAGCGCCCATGATCACTGGTTGCTCAGTACTCCATGGGGCATGGACCCGGATCGACGCGAGTCTCTAGCCCTTTCCGAGTTTCAGAAAACCTTGCGCGGCCACATTCAGACACCGCACATGGAAATCCTGCCAGCCTCGCAAGAGTCGGGAACCGTGCAACCCCGGCGTTTCCTGCTGCACTTCCCAACGCTGTCGGTGAATGACCTGGCTAAGCGGCTTGGCAGCGACGCCAGCAGTGTCTTACTTAATATTGGCGGCTATCAGGTGATACGCGAAATCCCCGGGCGCATGGGCAGTCCGGCCCAATGGGATCGTCTGGATGAATCGCTGGAGGCGCGCTTTCAGATCAAGCAACCAAGCCCGCTGATCCTTGAACTTACCGATCTTCGCGCACTGGTCAGATCGGACTATCCCGGCCATACCGATATCGTCCTGTCGATTCAATTGGGCCATACAATCGAGGACGGCAGGTACGAAGCCAATCTCTATGACCTGCGCTTTCCCGTCACCGGTGAGACTGGCAACTTCCCCGCACGCACCATCCCTCGTCAGGGCGAGGAGTGTCGCTACTTCCGAATCGACCCGGCATTGATGCAGCAGGCGGAAAACTGAGATGGCGACAGATATCCCCGGCGCACCACCGCCGATTCATCACGCACCGCATGCCGGTATGGTTGAGAGATTCCCGACAGGCCAAGTGGTGTATCTGGCCCCGTTGCCACTGCCTACCGACTTACCCGCGCAGGACTACGGTCACGCCGTGGGCGAGGTAAACGACACCTATCTGGACTTTGGCGTCGGCCTACCGCCCGTCTTCGCTTGGCAGATGGGACTAGGAACGCCTTTCTGGGTCATCTGGTTTATGGGCCTTTTTGCGCCCGCACTCGTTTGGCTCCTCACCCTCAGCAATGGCCTTGGATTTGAGCAAGCGACACAGAATGCGCTTGAATTCATCCCTTACGGCTTGGAGGTTGGTGCCTGGGCCGCTCTAGCGCCCCTCGCCATCTACCTCTTCATCACCTTCAACCACCTCGATAAATACAACGAAATCGTCCCCACCCGCTTCAACCGCCAACGCCGCGAAGTCTGTTTTGTACCCAGAGGCCACACCGAGCCAATCTTCGTCCCGTGGGAATCACTATCCGCTTGGGTGGTGCAGGCGCGCTCCGTCAACCAATACGGTCTGGATATCCGCTACGCCATGGGCGTCGGGTTTTATCATGCGCCGCATGATGAGCATTACAGCCTGGAGTTCTTTTGCGGCGGTTTTGATCTGGCGGTGTGCAACTGGGAGGCGATTCGCGCGTACATGGAGTACGAAGTGCACAGCCTCAAGGAAATCCAGGACCCGCTGGACCTGCAAAACCCCGGCGACCCGCCCCATGAAGGGCTGCACACCTTTTACAACGCCCGGGAACGCATGCGGCGGCGACGCAAAAACCGCGAGGTGGGGTTCTTCTATCCGTTCTGGTGGTACACGTACCACGTGCTGACCTTATGGACACTGCCCAACCACCTCACCGAATGGGAAATCCGTCGCATCAAAAGCATCGGCCGCGCCATCGTCCCCGAAGCGATGCAAAACTGGTCAACACCGCTGCCACCCGAACAATGGGCCAAACCCAGCGCGGAACTGCAACGCCTGAGCGAAGCCGTCAAAACCCTGAGACAGCACAGGCCGGAGCTGAACATTTCGACGCGGTTTACCCAAGTGCAGCAAACTGACCGGAAGTCCGCCTGATGGGCGCACCACCGCCGATTCATCACGCGCCGCATGCCGGCATGGTCGAGCGTTTCCCAACCGGTCAGGTGGTGTATTTGGCGCCTTTACCACTGCCTACCGATCTGCCCGCTCAGGACTACGGTCATGCCGTGGGAGAGGTCAATGACAGCTACCTGGACTTCGGTGTGGGGCTACCTGCCGTCTTCGCCTGGCAGATGGGGCTGGGTGCGCCGTTCTGGGCTATCTGGTTTTTCGGTTTTTTTGCACCTGCGTTGGCTTGGTTGCTGACGGTCTTAGATGGCGGTGGAGTTGAGCCAGCTACAGTGTTTGCACTTCAGGTCATGCCCGAAGGCCTGGAAGTCGGTGCTTGGCTCGCCGCCTTCGCTCTGTTCATCTACCTCTTCATCACCTTCAACCACCTCGATAAATACAACGAAATCGTCCCCACCCGCTTCAACCGCGAACGCCGCGAAGTCTGTTTTGTGCCCAGAGGCCACACCGAACCCATCTTCGTCCCGTGGGAATCACTATCGGCCTGGGTGGTGCAGGCGCGCTCCGTCAACCAATACGGTCTGGATATCCGCTACGCCATGGGCGTCGGGTTTTATCATGCGCCTCACGATGAGCATTACAGCCTGGAGTTCTTTTGCAGCGGCTTTGATCTGGCGGTGTGCAACTGGGAGGCGATTCGCGCGTACATGGAATTCGAGGTGCACAGCCTCAAGGAAATCCAGGACCCGCTGGACCTGCAAAACCCCGGCGACCCGCCCCATGAAGGTCTGCATACCTTTTACAACGCCCGGGAACGCATGCGGCGGCGACGCAAAAACCGCGAGGTGGGGTTCTTTTATCCGTTCTGGTGGTACACGTACCACGTGCTGACCTTATGGACGCTGCCTAACCACCTCACCGAATGGGAAATCCGCCGCATCAAAAGCATTGGCCGCGCCGTGGTGCCGGAAGCCATGCAAAACTGGTCAACACCGCTGCCACCCGAGCAATGGGCCAAACCCAGCGCAGAACTGCAACGCCTGAGCGAAGCCGTCAAAACCCTGAGGCAGCAAAGGCCGGAGCTGAACATTTCGACGCGCTTTACTGAGGTGCAGCGACCCGATCGGCAAACCGGCCGCTTGGCGAGCCAGTACAAATGACTCCGTTGGAGCGACCGGGGTTAGTTAGTGATTTCAGCACCCATGAATACTGCGCTGCGCAGCCAAGGTGGCAGCGCGGTTAACCCGTTGCAGGGGTGTCAGTTCAGACCTGACGGTCAGTAGTTCAAGAATATCCGGATGGTCTTCCAGAGCTTCATTTCCCAGAAAGCCGAACACAGTGGCGTACAACCAGATTTCCTGTTCGCTTGCAAAGCCATCTGCAATCGCCGATGCGGCCAGCTGATGGATATGGTCGAGGCGTTGTTCGGGAGTCAAATCTGTGCGGTATCCGGGGAAGAAGCGTTGCATGTGCTGATAAAGCGCGCTCATGGACTTGGCAAAAGTCACTGTTTTGAGAGCCGCCCATTGCGCTTCGTTTGCCGTATACGGCCTGGCGTACCGGGGTAGCGTTTTTTCACCAGGGCGCCGGAATTGCGTCCACCCCCCAAGCGGTGCATTGGCGACGACGATTTGCCGACAAGGGCCGAACAACTCCGCGGCGGGATAGTGCTCGGCGGCAAACAGCGCCTGCGCCACGGCCGGATCGGCAATGCGCAGGAACATCTCCTCATCCTGCGGCGGTTGAAAGCTGGTCAGCCAACGTATATGCGTCAATAGCGCGTCCCACGGGCCGTCACTGACCAACAAATACCCCCAGAGCTTTGAGGTGTTGGCCAGAAACCGTACAAGAACCGGATCATCCTGATCGCGCAGATGGATCAGGCACGGCGAGATTCGGCTGATTTCATCCCACTGTGTGCCCTGATAAAGCACATGTACCTGAGGCGAGCCGGACCATTCATACAGCCGCTGGATCAGATTCTGGACTTGCAGGCCATCCAGCAGAAGCCCAACAGTTTGATCCCACGGAAAATCGTCGGGCAATTGGGTGACAGGCGTCATTGTTGGTCTGCTCATACCTGCTCCTGCCTTGCTTCGGCGCACCGACGACAAAATGGGGCCCCGCCTGCAATAGCCTTGATTTGTTTGGAAGGAATCAAGGATGGGATCGCGGGTGTTGCGGCCTTAGGCACCAAGGCTGTTGGCAAACCCGGCACCGCTGGCAATCCCGGCATCGGCATCCCGCCTAACAAGATCGGCACGCTGCTGAAGATTCCTAAAGGCGTGATGTTGATCCACTGTCCGCCCGCCTTGAGGGTCGCGGTCATTCCGGCATCGATGACGACGTGCATCTTCGAATTCAGATGCACGTGTCCGGCCGCACTGACCAGATGATTCGCCGCGCTGATGTGCTGATTGCCTACAACCGTCAGGGAATCGTCCGCGAGGATTTGCGTCTTGCGACCGCCATGAGTGAGGTGGTGTTCTTCGCCTTGCAGTTCATGGCTGGCAAGGCCAGTGACGAGGACGCTGCGCTGGTTGTCGACCTGGATCGACTGGTCGTTGAGCACGTGCTCGTTCCAGTTGCGCTGGGCGCGGATGGCGATTTCTTCCTGGCCCTGGCGATCCTCGATTTTCAGTTCGTTGTAGCCGCCACCG
>Ga0247814_10001076_pt1 | contig 17224 bp, 7 predicted proteins | sample UWRJL179409R1_FD_179947 | JGI IMG/M metagenome (GOLD analysis project Ga0247814, IMG submission 179947) | Plant litter microbial communities from Arlington Agricultural Research Station in Wisconsin, United States - UWRJ-L179-409R-1 | ecosystem: Environmental > Terrestrial > Plant litter >...
CCTTTAGGAGATATAATAGTATCGTTATTGGCGCTGCTTTGTGCGTATGAGGTAATGCTTAACAACCCAAAAGCAAGTATACAGGCTTTTGTACTTTTAACAGCAGGATTTGTTTTTTTCATTGTGGTAATTTTAATAAAATATTTAATACCCCAAAGTTTGAAATTTACTATAGCCCTTAAGGTTTTAAATATGCTTATGTAAGGGTTTATTTGTACTATACGGTAAGTACTAAACGTCCTGACATAAACCCTTATAAATTGATATTGCTCTTTCTTAAATAGTTACACGCAAAACAAGTACCTGTAAGCATTAATTAAGTTCAAATTCGCTTTCCAGCACATTGTCAGAACTTGTCCCTGCAAATACTTTAAATGTTCCGGGCTCTACAAGATAGTTGCCGTTGTTGTCATAAAAACCCAGTTCGGCATTAGTTAATGTAAAGGAGATGGTTTTTGTTTCGCCTTTTTTTAAAGTAACCAATTCAAATCCTTTTAATTCTTTTACCGGCCGTGCCAGGCTTGCGGCAACATCCTGTATGTACAATTGTACCACCTCTTTACCATCATAATTTCCGGTGTTGGTAATTTCTACCGTAACTTTTATCGGCCCGCTTTTTGTAAAAGAGGTCTTGCTTAATTTTAAATTACTGTATTTAAAGGTTGTATAGCTTAAACCGTGGCCAAAAGCATAAAGAGGTGTTTTCCCTACATCTGTATAGTGCGACCAGAATACATTTTTATCGGTATCTATAGGGCGGCCGGTATTAAAATTATTATAATAAATAGGCACCTGCCCTTCATTTCTGGGGAAAGACATAGGGAGTTTTCCGCTTGGGTTGTAATCACCATACAGTACCTGTGCAACAGCATTGCCGGTTTGGCTGCCCAGCTGCCAAGCCTCTACAATTGCCGGGATATTTTCGGCTGCCCATGGTAGTGCCAACGGCCTTCCATTGTTTAAAACCAATACGATATTTTTGTTTACTTTATAAATTTCTTCCAGTAATTCCTGCTGGTTTCCCGGTAGGTCCAGGCTGGTCCTGCTTCGGCCTTCACCACTCTGGAAACCGTGCTCGCCCAAAACCACCACCACCACATCGGCAATTTTAGCTGCGGTTTTAGCTGCTTCAAACCCGCTTTTGTCTGTTGTATTAAAAACCAGTTCATCTTTAAAAGTAGTCTTACCAATAGCTACATCGGTGCCTTTTTCGTAAACCAGCTGATTGCCTTTGTATTGCTGCATGCCTTCTAAAACCGAGATTGCCGTGTTATCATCAGAGGCTATACGCCAGCTCCCTAACGGACTGTTCTTATCTCCGGCCAGTGCACCTATAAGTGCTATTTTTTGTCCGCTCTTTTTTAACGGGAGCAGGTTGTTCTCATTTTTTAGCAATACAATAGATTTCTTTGCAATATCTAGCACACCCTCATGGTTACGCTTACTGCCTATAATGGCTTTCTCGCGTTTTTCGTCGCAGTATTTGTATGGGTCATCAAACAGGCCCAGTTCAAATTTAACCCTGAGTATCCTTCGCACGGCATCATCTACCAGTTCAACGTCTACCTTTTTATCATTAACCAGCTTTACCAATTCGGCTACATACAGGTACGACTCCATATCCATATCCGATCCTGCAGTTACTGCCTTCATTGTAGCCTCTGCACCGTCTTTTGCAAAACCGTGGGGTATCATTTCACGAACAGAACCCCAGTCGGAAACTACAAAACCGTTAAACTGCCATTTACCTTTTAATATATCTCTTTGCAAAAAGCTGTTGCCCGTTGCCGGAATGCCGTTTAGCAGGTTAAAAGAGTTCATCATGGTTCGTACGCCTGCATCTGCAGCTGCCTTAAAAGGAGGGAGGACGGTGTTATAAAGTGTCGCATTGCCAATATCTACAGTGTTATAATCCCTGCCCGATTCGGCAAAGCCATAACCGGCAAAGTGTTTTGCGCACGCGGCAATGGTATTATTAGCAGCAAGATTATTTCCCTGAAAGCCTTTTACCCTTGCAGCTGCAATTTTACTGCCCAGGTAAGGGTCTTCTCCGGCGCCTTCCATAACGCGGCCCCAACGGGCATCGCGGCTTATATCTACCATGGGGCCAAACGTCCAGTTAATGCCCGCTGCCGAAGCTTCGTCTGCTGCTATCGCTGCCGATTTGCGTATGGCTTCCAGGTCCCAGCTTGCGGCTTCGGCCAGGGGTATAGGGCTAAGGGTTTTATAACCATGAATCACATCAAACCCAATTATTAAAGGGATGCCCAGCCGGGTTTCTTCAACGGCTATTTTTTGTACGGCGCGTACCTGTTTTGCCCCTCTAACCGAAAGCATAGAACCTACCCAGCCTTTGCGCAGGTGTTCGTATTTTAGTTGAGATGAGCCGCCTTTTGGTGCAGGGCCGGTTACGTCCCAAAAACCGTTATACTGGTTCATTTGCCCCACTTTTTCTTCAAGGGTCATTTCTTTCATTAATAAAGTAATGCGCTCTTCAATAGGCTTTTTTTTGTCTAAATGGGCTTTGCTTTGTGCATGTGTTACAGATAGTGTAAACAGGGTAAACAGCCCGATAAGTATATTTTGGTTTTTCATTTTAAACTGTTTGTTATGCAATTATTATTTTTAGCTTAAGATTTATTAAATACCTCGCTTGATACAAAGAACACAAAGTTGGTACTCAAAGTCTTGTGTCCCTTCGTTGAATCCGACTACGTATTTTTACCACAAGGTGCACAAAGTTTTTTCACGAAGTACACAAGGCATTATAAACAGAGGCTTGTTCCATGCTACAAAGAACACAACGCTGGCACGCAAAGCCTTGTGTCTCTTCGCTGGATCTGACTATGTGTTTTTACCATAAGGTTCACAAATATTTAAACCACTTTGTATTACTACTAATCATTATTAAAAAACCGTGAAGCAATGCTCACGGTTTACTAATCAAAAAAGGAGAATTTACTCTACAGAAAAATAAATATCGTCTACATACCAGTCAAAAGCTCCTGCCGTACTGCTGTAAGTAGGGTAATCGGCATCGTCTGTCCTCATAACAAGGCAGGCAGTTATTTTGTCAAGGTTTGGTGTGATCGCTGTTCCGTTACCATTAAGTTTAAAATCGGTAAGCGGAATTTTAAGCGTGTGCCATGCACCATCTCTTGCCATGCCATAAGTTGCATCGGTAGTACCATTTAAGGTTAACCAGTAATTACCGGCACTGGTATTCATACGCACCCTTAAGTTTTTAGTGGTGGTTGTTTTTAGTGCAATGTTGTAATAGGTGTAGGCTGTTGCGTTTAACGGTGAAGTAGATGGCGACATTATAGAAAGGGCAAACCCGTTACCCGTGTTGCCCGAACTTACAGGGTCATAATGGTATAGGTAGGCACTGCTGCCTTCGTAAGCATCGGCTACTGTTGTAATAACAAAGCTGCCGTTATTAGCGGGCGTGCCGCCGTTATTCCTGCTTGTAATAGCCCTTTCGGTAAATACACCTAATCCGTTTATAGGCCCCGCAGGTACCGAGGCGGTTACATTTACTTTATCTAAATTGGTATCGCCACCGGTAAAATAAAATCGTAAGGTATTAGAACCGGCAGGTAATATTACCCCCGAAATTACTTTTGAGGTATATACATCCCAACCGCCGGTAGTTGTAAAGTTACCCGTTTCGCCCAGGTTTGTTGTTGCACCCGTATTTTGGTTTACCGCCTGCAGCCTGATAGATTTACCGCCTGTTGCAGCACCCGAAGCTACCCTAAATTCAAAAGCATACGTTCCTTCGGTTGTAACATTTACCGTATAGTTTGCCCATTCGCCTGTATTTGTATTGGTTATACTTGTTGCTGATGATCCCACTTGTATATCTACACCATCATCCTGCCTGTAGGTAGCGCTGCCACTGTTTACGGCAAGGTTATCTTCTTCAGTATCGTGGTAGGCTATACCTTCGCCGCCAAGGTCGTAGTTTTCTGCTTCAATAGTACCTTCTATTGTTACTGCTGTGCCACCGTAAGGCAGTGGGGCATCTATACCATTAACAACTATTGAAAATATTTTGGTTTCAACAGTATTGTCTATATACTTTACAACCAGTTTAGCTTCATAAGTTCCCGGTGTGTTATATGCCACAGTTACATTAGGGTTTATAGAGGTGGCGGGAGAGCCGCCTGTAAATGTCCAGTTTAATGTTAGCGCTTTATTAGAGGTACTGGTAAAATTTACAGACTCGCCAAACCTTATGTTAGTGCTTGAAGCCTGGGCTTCGGTTGCACCCTTAGTGTATAATGTAACGGTTCTTGTATCGTCTTCACTACATGAAAAAATAAAGACGGTAAAAAGCGATATCGCGCACAGGTATTTTAAAAAGGTGTAATGTTTAAAAATCATGGTTAAATATTTTAGTTTTGGGTTAAGTAAATTTTAAACAAATATTTTAAATAATAAGAACATAACGGGGTGCAATTATTTTTGTTTAGGGGCATAATTGTACATAGTGTTTTTATATATATCATATTTTTATCTGTTTAAAAAAACGATTACTGCAAAATTATCATTCAGCATCTTTACTTTTTATAAAGTGCTAACACTGTAGCTATAACGATTTCTTTACCGTTTTCCCGCGTACATTTATACCCCTTAAAATAAATAATCAGAGCGGTACATTTTTAGCAAAGCAACTATTTTTGTAGCTACTAACAGCATATTAGTTTATAAAAAACTTATTTTTACATAGTACTATATCGTTTGCTGTTGTAAATAATCTAAGTTATAGTTTAATATTTTAAGTAATTCATTATGCGCCTTAAAAAATATATATTAGCAGTGTTACTCATTTTAGGCAGCTGCATAAATATGTTCGCCCAAAATCAGGGCTTATATTTTGAGCAGATTAATTATGATGAGGATTTTTCGCCAAGCATGATATCCAGTATTGTGCAAAACAAAAAAGGCTTTATATGGATTGGTACCGAAAATGGCCTTTTTAGGTATGACGGTTACAGCTTTTACCGGTACATAAGAAATAAGGATGTTAAGGGAAGCCTAAGCAATAACCATGTTAATATAATTTTTGAAGATAGTGACCAAAACCTTTGGATTGGAACCAATCATGGCGTAAACCTATTTAAAAAAAGCTCTAATGATTTTATACAGGTAGACGTTTCTACCATTAAAGGTGGCAGGAACTACATAAGCTCTTTTGCCGAAGATAGCAACAAAAACGTTTGGATAGGTACTTTTGGCGGTGTGAAACACTTAAATAAGAAGACTAATTTATTAGATAATATTAAAAGCGATTCTAATTTTATATTAAATCAAAGCCGTGTACTTTCCTTGTTTTACGATAAGCATTATGGGGTTATAGTGGGTACATCTACCGGGATTAAATGTTTTGACCCTGCCACAACCGATATTAAGGGACTGCCTGCAGGCATTGTAAAGAACAAAGAATTACTTAGTGCCAAAGTTTGGAAAGTTGTTAAAGATACAGACGGCAACCTGTGGTTTGCCACAGAAACAAAAGGTGCCTTTTTTTATGATAAAACGGCAGACACCGTTACCTGGTATGCTTACAGCTTTAATGATGTAAATTCTGTTTCGTCCAACTGGATAAACGATATAATGATAATAGATGCAAATACGGTATGGTTTGCAACTAAAGACGGGTTAAGTGTTTTTAATAAAGCAAAAAATAAGTTTACAAGGTATAAGCATAACCCGTTAAACAACTACAGCCTTACCGATAATGATGTAAAATGCTTTTTAAAAGACAGGCACGGATGCATCTGGACGGGCACTACCGCCGGGGGTATTAATTTTTACAATAAGGCAAATTCTAATTTTACAAAAATAGGCGAGGCTGCAAAGCCAAATTTCGGGCTAAACAATTCTATAGTTAGCGCCCTTGCTAAAGAAAAGAACAATACCCTATGGGTGGGCACCTACGGCGGCGGTTTAAATTATATAGACCCTAAAAATAAAATATCGGGATCGTACCTTGTTGATTACAAGGATGAAAAAATGACCAAGAACATAATTACCGCACTTGTTAATGAAAACGATAACCATCTTATATGCGGTACATTTAATGGTTTGTTCCGGTTTGATAAAACAAGCAGGCATTTTACTGCAATACCACTTTCGGCAAACGGCCGTATTGAAGACGAAAGGCCCATAACATCACTGCTGACTGATAATGGCGATATTTGGGTAGGCACACACGGCAATGGGCTTAAGCGTGTTTTACAAAACGGTACTGTAGAGAATTACAGGGATGATGAATCGGAAAATTCGCTCTCTGATAATTTTGTAATGGACATAGAGAACAGGAAGAACGGAATATGGGTTGCCACCCAAAACGGACTGAATTACTTTGATAAAAAATTAAAAAAGGTAACTAAGCTTTACAGGACCAATACCAAAAAACGCATAGGTAATAACAGCCTGACAACCTTATTCACAGATTCTAAGAACAGGTTATGGATAGGGGCCGATTATGATGGACTGTTTTACCTTGACGAAGCAACCGAAACTTTTTTTGACCTGAATAAAGCTAAAGGATTTACAGATGCAGCAATAAAAAGCATTACTGAAGATGCAGAAGGTAACCTTTGGGTAAGTTCTGAAGATGTACTGTATAAAATAAAGATAAAGCAAACAGGGAAATTAAAACTATCTGATTTCGAGATCACTAAATATTCGGCAAAAGACGGGGTTACCGTTAAGCAATTTTCTTATAATTGCAGCCTGCGCCTTAATGACCAGCTGGTGTTTGGTGCATCTAAAGGGCTAACGGTTTTTAATCCGCAGGCAATTATAAAATCGCCTAATGATACCGAGATCGTATTTACTAAACTTATTGTAAATAACGAAAACGTAGAATCGGGCAGTGCAGGCACCATACTTAGCCAGCCCATATCTGAAACTTCAGAAATAACAATTAATTATGACCAGGGGTACATTGGTTTAGAATTTAGCAACCTGAACTTTATAAATCCTAAAAAAAGTAAATATGCTTATAAATTAGACCGCTCTTTAGAAAAAGACGGTTGGCACATGACGGGAACCCAAAACAGGATAAACCTGTCTAACCTGGCGCCCGGTACGTATGAGCTTTCTGTAAAATCTACAAACGAAGACGGCAGCTGGAATTCCAATATTAAAACATTAAAAATAAGCGTGCTTCCGCCGTGGTGGAAAACATGGTGGGCATATTCTGTATATGTTTTGCTCTTTATGCTTGGTTCTTATGTGGTTGTGCGTATTATTAATAACAGGCTTAAACTTAAAAGAACGCTTTTCTTAGAACATGTAGAAAATGAGCGTAAGCAGGAAATATTTAATATGCAGCTTAATTTTTTCACTAATATATCGCATGAAATAAGGACACCGCTAACCCTTATAAAAGGGCCGGTAGAGGAGCTGCTGGCATCGTCTCAAAACGACCAGAAAACAGAAAGCAAGCTAAAGACCATACAGCAAAATTCGGACAGGCTGCTGAAACTCGTAAACGAACTGCTTGATTTTAGGAAAGCAGAAAAAGGCCACATGAGGATATATTGCGAAAAGCAGGATATAGTATCATTTTGTTTTGATATGTTTGAGTCGTTTAAAGGTATAGCCGCAGAGAAGAATATTGAGTATAAATTTGTGCTTAACTCTAACGCCATACATGTATATTTTGATAAGAACCAAATGGAAAAGGTGGTTTTTAACCTGCTGTCTAATGCTTTTAAATTTACCAAGAAAAACGGTAAGATAGTATTTGCAGTAGAGCAGGGCACCCCACAGGAAAACAAAGTTTTTATTAAAATTAAAGACAACGGCATAGGTATACCGGAAGACAGTAAAAGCAATATTTTTAACCGTTTTTTCCAGGTAGACGACAGGGGAGTGCACAATATGGGCAGTGGTATTGGCCTTGCCTTCTCTAAAAGTATAGTAGAGCTGCATAAAGGCGAAATAACAATTCCTGAAGAGAAGGAAACATGGGCAAATACGGTATTCCAGATAGCATTACAGCTTGGTGATAAGCATTTAACGAATGAGCAAATTGTAGAAAGCGAAGCTGCTGCCAATACCTATATTATAGATGCCGAGAATGTGCCGCCTAAGCTTCCGGTTTTGTTTGAAGAGGAGGCAGAAATTATAAATGATGATTTTGATTTTGAGAAAAAAACGGTACTTGTTGTTGAGGATAATGACGAAGTGCGGAAGTTTATTTCTAACATCCTTACCGAAGATTATAATGTACTGGAGTTTTGCAATGGTAAAGAGGCTATTGCTTATATGGAGAAGGAAATACCCGATCTTGTAGTGAGCGATATCATGATGCCCGAAATGGATGGCCTTGAACTTTGTACCTATATTAAAACTAACGAAAGCACTAACCATATACCTGTTATCCTGTTAACAGCAAAAGCATCTACAGATAATAAGATTGCAGGATTATCTACCGGGGCAGATGCATATATATCTAAACCTTTTAGTATTAAAGTTTTAAAATTAAGTATAGAGAATTTACTATCGTCTAAAGAGATCCTGCGGTTAAAATACAGCGGTAATTTTATTATAGATTCTGATCTGAATAAGCTATCTACACCCGAAGAGCATTTTATTAAAAAGCTTATGAAGGTAATAGAAGAAAACCTTGAAAATCCCGATTTTGATGTTAACATGCTGGTAAACGAAATAGGAATGAGCAGAACCATTCTGTATAAAAAGGTAAATACACTTACGGGGCATTCGGTTGCCAATTTAATCAAGCATTTGCGGTTAAAGAAAGCATCCGATATTATTTTACATACTAGCTATCCTATTTCGGAAGTTGCGTTTATGGTAGGGTTTAACGACAGGAAACATTTTAGCCGCGAATTCAGGAAAGTGTATAAGCTTTCGCCTACCGAATATAAAAGCAGTAAGGAGTAAGGTGCAAATTGGGAGGGTATAAATATCCTTTTTGATACATAACCCTATCAAAAAGGATATTTTTTTGTTTGTAATCGCTTGTAACACATTTGCTTAATCGTTGTAGTACATTCATACCCCTACAAACGAATATATTAATCCCCTAACATAATTTTAATAAATCAATTTTGTGTAGTGATTAACCCAAAACCCAATTAAACATAATAATAAACTAACTTTTTTACAGAATATGAAAAAAAACATACAGAAAAATGCAGTTTTAAAATTAACACTTGTGCTGCTCATGTGTATATGCTACACTTCGGCATGGGCACAAAGCAGGACAATTACAGGTACCGTCATAGACGACCAAAAGGTTCCGCTTGTGGGTGCCAGCGTGCTTATAGCAGGAACCTCGCTTAGCACAACTACCGATCTTGACGGTAATTATTCAATACAGGCAGAAACAGGCCAAACGCTTATGTTCTCTTTTGTGAGTATGGAAACCGTATCGGTAGTGATAGGTAACCAAACTACCATTAACGCAACGCTTAATGGTACTAAAATTCTTGATGAAGTTGTTGTAGTAGGTTACGGTACTAAAAAGAAGAGCGATATAATAAATTCGGTAGTATCTGTAAGTGCTAAAGACTTAACCAAAGTAGCTACATCAGACATTGGGGAGATGCTTAGGGGTAAGGCTGCCGGTGTACAGGTTACCCTGGCAAGCGGTGCGCCGGGTGGCTCGTCTACCATACGCATAAGGGGGCAGCGCTCTATAACAGGCGGTAACGACCCTATAGTAATTGCCGATGGTGTAAGGATAGGCAGCATTAACGATATTAATGCCAATGATATAGAATCGTTAGAGGTTTTAAAAGATGCTGCGGCGCAATCTATATATGGTGCAAGGGCTTCTAACGGGGTAATTTTAATTACCACAAAAAGGGGTAAGGAAGGTAAGACCAGTGTAACCTATAACGGCTTTTCGGGGATACAAACCATTAACAGGAACTTTGATATATACAGCGGCGAAGAATTTGCACAATTAAAGAGGGAGGCATTTCGTACCAATAACGGTGGTGCTTACAGGCCGGATGAGCAAATATTTTCGGCACTGGAATTAGAAAGTGTACAAACAGGTAATTATATAGATTGGGAAGACCTCATTATACGTACCGGAGAAACTCAAAACCATGCTGTAAACATTTCATCGGGTAATGACAAGTTCAGTATTTTTAGCAGTTTAAACTATATTAACACAAAAGGGGTTATACCAAACTCTGACTATAATAAAGTAGGGCTTAGGTTAAATGCCGACCAAAAAATTAACAAGTGGCTTAAAATAGGGTTAAACACTTCATTCCAGTTTTATGACACCAATAACCCAAACAACGGCGGTGTGCTGCTTAATGCAATAACAACTTCGCCACTAGGTAAAGTGTATAACGATGATGGCTCGTTACGCTGGCTTCCGGGAGGGTTTGAAGAGAACAAGAACCCGCTGATAGACCTTAACGAAACCACCAATTTAATTGAGCAGCGAAATGATATTTTGAATTTATTTTTAGATATCACCCCTTTTAAAGGATTTAAATACAGGTTAAATGCCAGCCGCAGGTCATGGAACTACAAAAGAAGATCGTATAATACTGCCAGGTCTTTAGCCGGTATATCAAACAACGGGCAGGGAAGTGGTGCTATACAGTTTCAGGATAATGTAGAGTGGCAGTTAGAGAACATCTTTACCTATAATTTTAATATAAAGGAAAAGAACCATTTTGCCATTACTGCTGTACAAAGTATATCTGAAACAGAAGCTAATAGCTTTACTAACAATGCCGACAGGCTGCCTAATGATATACTTGGAATTGGTGGCCTTGAAGGGGCATTTTTAAATACTCCCGATATATCCGGTACAAAAAGAGGGATCGTTTCGGGTGTGGGCAGGATAGAGTATGACTACAACAGTAAATACTATTTTACAATTTCAGGAAGGACAGACGGTTCTACAGTATTTGGGCGCAATAATAAATGGGCATTTTTCCCTGCGGCTAACTTAGGGTGGAATGTGTATAAAGAGAAATTTTTAGAGAACGTAAACGAAATAAACAACTTAAAACTAAGGTTTAGTTACGGTAGCGTGGGTAACGAGGGTATATCGCCGGGCCAAAGCCAGAGTTATGCAGACCAAAGGGATTATATAATTGGCGACATTCGTGTATCCGGATATATACCCGGGCCTCAGTTACCAAACCCCGACTTAAAATGGGAGACTTCTACAACATTTAATGCTGCAATAGACCTTGGTTTATTTAACGACCGTATAACATCTACAGTAGAGTTTTATAATACCAGGACCAAAGACCTTTTGGTGGCCCAGGCGCTCGACCAGTCTTCAGGATATGCCTCAAGGCTAAGTAATATTGGAGAAATAGAAAATCAGGGTATAGAAGTTACTGTTAATTCTGATTTAATAAGGACCGACGATTTCAGGCTAAAACTGGGTGTGTCGTTTACCAAGAACAACAATAAGATAATTAGCTTGTATGGCAAGGATGCCGATGGAGACGGTAGGGAAGACAATGATGTGGCAAACAGGTGGTTTATTGGCAGGTCTATAGGTGTATTTTACCAGTACCAGCCCATAGGCATATTTCAGCAGGGTGAAGATATTGTAAACTCTGCCCAGCCGCTTGCCCAGCCCGGCGATGTTAAACTACGCGATGTAAACGGCGATAATCTAATTAACGATCAGGATAGGGTAATAACTTCTCAGGCGCCTGACTGGTATGGTACACTTTCTATAGGTACCGAATATAAAGGTTTTGACATGTCGGCTGATTTTTACACCGTTCAGGGAGTTACAAGGAACAATACATTTTTATATGGCTATACCGAAGGCGGGTCTTTAAGGGGGATTAAAAACGGTATTAAACAGGATTACTGGACACCCGAAAATCCCGGTGGAAATTTCCCAAGGCCAAACGAAGGTAACGATCCAAGCAACATTTTTACTATGGGATTACAGGATGCCTCATATATAAGACTGCAAAACATTACAATGGGCTATACCCTGCCAAGAAATCTGCTGGATAAATTTGGCTTAAATAACTTAAGGATATATGTAACAGGCAGTAACTTATTTACTATTACCGATTACCAGTCGTTTAGCCCGGAAAGGAGCCCTAACGAATATCCTGAACCTGTTACAATAGTTACAGGCTTACAACTTGGATTTTAATAAAATTTAAACCTAAAAATGATAAATTATAAGATCATGAAACACATTAAATATATATACTTTTCTGTACTTCTGGCGGCACTTACATTTGTATCGTGCGAGTCTTTCCTGGAGGAAGAAATAGTAGATGCAATTTCTGTAGATTACATTTATAGTTCGCCCCAGGGGTTAGAAGTAGGTGTAAATGCATTGTATAACAGGATGAGGCTGTACAATGTGCCATCTGGAGATAACTCTAACCTTCAGGCAAATGTATTCTTTATGGCCGCTACCGATCTTGGTTTTCACCGAACATGGTTTACGCCCTACAGCCCTTCGGCACACACGCCGTCACGCTATCCTTCAGATAAATGGAACAATGCCTACAGGATCATAGATAAAGCGTCGGCAATTATTACCAGTGCAAGGTCTATCCCTATGGACGAAACGGCAAAAAACAAGCTGGTAGCCCAGGCAAGGGTAATAAGGGGAGAGCTGTATTTAGATCTTATTAGCGCGTATGGCACTATCTTGTTAGATACTATACCTACTACGCCACAAAATATTAACGATCCTGTGGTTTATGCAGCAGCAACTACCGAAGCTGTTTTTGGGGTTATTAATGCCGATCTTGATTTTGCAGTGCAGCATCTTGACTGGCAGGTACCCACAGGGCGTTATGCACAGGGTGTTGCAAGGCACTTAAGGGGTAAAGCGGCTATGTGGCAAAGTGACTGGGAAGAAGCTGCGGGTCAGTTTGATGCTGTTGTAAACAACGGCACACATGGGTTGGTAGAGCTTAGCCAGGTTTTTGGAGCAGATGTAAATCACAGGGAAGCTTTGTTTGTATACCAAAAAGACCAGACTCTTGGCGATGGCGATGCCCTTGCCGGCGGCGGAGGCTTTTGGCTGGGTAGTGCTTTTACGCAAAGGCTGTACGAAAAACAATCAGGTACAGATCCCGTTGCGGGTGGCGAAGTTATTATAAGTAACGAATATGGCGGCCAGGGATTAGGCTGGTTTTTTCCTAACAATTATTTAAAATCACTTTATGATAGGGTAAACGATAAAAGGTTTAGCACGTACTACTGGCCGGAAGATTACAGGGAATATATGGTAAACAACCCGGCACACCCGCGCTTTGGGCAACCTATAACGCAGCCGGAAGACAACTACAGAAGGTTTCACTGGAGCCTGAAAAAATATGCTGATTTCCAAACCAAGCTGCCAAATACGAACGACAGCTACAAAGATTATATGTACTATAGGTTTGCCGAAACATTGTTATTAGCATCTGAAGCGCACCATAACCTTGGCAACAACGATCTTGCACTACGTTACATTAATATGGTAAGGCGCAGGGGATATGGTTTAGACCCTAATGCTGCTGCCCCGGCTGTAGACTTTACGGTATGGACACAGGATACGTATCTTGAAGAATCAGCCCGTGAACTGGCTTTCGAAAATAACAGGTGGTTCTTACTTAAACGCCTTGGCGTATTGGGCGAAAGAGTTTCACTTCACTACAGGAATGGCGATAACACCACATCTGAAGCTGCCGATGCCGCAAATAGCCAGACCCCTTGGCAGCCGCAGTTTGTTAACGTTCCGGTGCCGCAAAGTCAGATAGACATTATGGGTGATGCAGGATCACAGTTTAATATTGGTTATTAATAAAATACAGATTTCAATTAGTTAAGTAGTTAGGTTATGGGAGCCTTGCTTTTAAGGCTCCTGTTTCTTAGATTTAAACAGCATACTATGTTAAAAATAAATTACAAAAAAATAATATTTGCCCTTGTTGCCTTTACCATGTTTCATTTAAACGGACATGCTCAAAAAACGATCCAAAATGTTTACAGCAGGGAAAGTTTAAGTTTAAACGGCCCATGGAAGTACATAATAGACCCTTATCAAATGGGGTATTTAGACTACAGGCAAAAACCATTTGACCAAAGTGAGTCGGGTAAAGGAGGATTTTACGATAACCTTACCGAAAAAGACAACAAGCCAAAAACAGAATATAACTTTGACCTTGAACCCAGCCTGCAGGTACCGGGCGACTGGAACTCGCAAGACGAGCGCCTACTATTCTATGAGGGTACTTTATGGTATAAGAGGGATTTTGTGGTATCGCCTAAAAAAGATAAAAAATACTTTTTATACTTTGGGGCAGTAAATTATGAGTGTAATGTTTACTTAAACGGCAAAAAACTGGGCAACCATAAAGGAGGGTTTACGCCGTTCCAGTTTGATGTTTCAGATAAGTTAAAGGAAGGGACAAATTTTGTTGTTGTAATGGTAGATAATACCCGCAAAAAAGATGAGATACCTACTATAAATACCGACTGGTGGAATTATGGCGGCATTACACGCGATGTTACACTAATTACTACACCACTTACATATATAGAAGATTATAAAGTGCAGCTCTCAGCGGCGAATAAGGATAATATTGAAGGATTTATTCAGCTAAAAGGGACCAATAAAAAAGAAAATGTAACCCTTGAGGTACCGGAACTTAAAATAAGATCATCTTTTACTACCGATGAAAATGGACTTATAAAATTTAATTTCCCTGTTAAAAAGGTACAGTACTGGTCTCCGGAAAAACCTAAGTTATACAATGTAATAGTTTCTTCATCAGGCGATAAAGTATCAGACAAAATAGGGTTTAAAACCATTAAAACATCAGGCAAAGATATTTTGCTTAATGGCGAGTCTATTTTCCTTAAAGGGATATCGGTGCACGATGAGAACCCGCTTGTTGAAGGCAGGCTGCGATCTGAAGGCGATATGAGGATGATACTTAATTGGGCAAAAGAGCTGGGATGCAATTACATTCGCCTTGCGCATTACACCCACGATGAAATGATGCTTCGCCTTGCCGATGAAATAGGGCTGCTTGTTTGGGCTGAAGTACCGGTGTACTGGACTATTTCGTGGACAAATGAGGAAACCTATAAAAATGCCGAAAACCAACTGGCTGTAGGTATTGAGCGCGATAAGAACAGGGCATGCGTTGCAATATGGTCTATAGGTAATGAAACCCCTATAACAGAGGAACGTAATGTGTTTATGAGCAATCTTGCCGATAAAGTGCGCAGCCTGGATAACACAAGGCTGGTTGCTGCAGCTCTTGAGGTACACCGTAAAGGCTATTCTGTAATTGTAGATGATGCCCTTGCCAATAAATTAGACCTTGTAAGTTTTAATGAATATGGCGGTTGGTACTGGAGCGAACCTAAAGAACTGCCTAAATATTCGTTTGACATTAAGTTTAACAAGCCAATTGTAATTTCAGAATTTGGAGCCGAAGCCTTATCGGGCTTTCATGGTACCGAAGATACTGTTTGGAGTGAGGAATTTCAGGAGCTGTTCTACAAAAACCAGCTTGCAATGCTGGAAAAGGTAGACGGGCTTCGTGGCATGACCCCATGGATACTGGCAGATTTTAAATCGCCGCGCAGGCAGCACCCTGTTTACCAGACTTTTTGGAACAGGAAAGGCCTAATTTCTAATACAGGGAAAAAGAAAAAGGCTTTTTACGTGTTGCAAAATTACTACAATACGAAAACTATGAAAAAAACTAAAAAATAAATTTACATGAAAAATAAGCTAAAGATATTAGGCCTTATAATGCTCTTTGCAGCAGGCTCGTGCGCATCGGACGACAGGGTTATTTTTGTTAACGGCGATGTTACCGGAGAAGAACCGGGCAGTCCTGAAGCATATACTGCAAAACAGGTAATATTAGAAATGTCTGCCGGTTTTAACCTGGGCAATACATTTGATAATGGCGTAAACCAAACCACATTTACAACCATTAAGCCTATTATAGACCTGTACCACAATGCGGGTATGAAGCACGTTAGGATACCAACCACCTGGATGGACCGGTTTACAGATAAGATTGCCGATGATAATGGTAATGTAAATGTTAACCACCCGCGTTTTATAGAACTTGTTAAGGTTATAGACTACGCAATAAGCCTGGATATGTATGTAGTTTTAAATACGCACCATGAACATTGGCTTAAGGACCACTATGATGGTACAGAGGTTTATGATACTAAATTCCGCACTTTATGGACCGGTATAGCAACGCACTTTAAAGACTACTCTCATAAGTTGATATTTGAAGTTTTAAATGAACCGGAAGGTACTTTAGGTGAAAATGATGGTAGTGGCCCTTTCCCGGATGCGGCAGATGCCACGGCTATAAGCTATACCAGAAAAGTAAATAAAGTGGGGTATGATGCTATAAGGGCTACGGGCGGCAACAACGCTACACGTATTATAATGGTAAGTGTAAATGGCCAGGGTAATGCCCAGAACATAGAAGAGGTTTACCCTACTAAGGCAACCTTACCCGGAGAGGGTACAGATAAATATTTATCTATACAGGTACATAGTTATAACCCGTGGGCTTTTTGCGGCGAAACGGGAAGCAATGCAGCTTTTCCGGGAAGTGCTTTTTTAGAAACAGGAATACAAACGGTTCGTATACATGCTGTTAAGTTAGATGTGCCAATTAATTATGGTGAGTTTGGCGTAGGAAGGAGCTCTAATACTGCCGAACGCAATACCGACCTTGTAAGAGGATATTACAGGACTATGGATGAAGCAATATTGGGCCAGTCTATGTCGTACAGCGTTTGGGACGACCGTGGCTGGTTTGGCCTTATTAACAGTTCGGGCACTACTTTTACAAATAATATAGTACCTTATATGCTACAATAAATAGCTCATATAGCAATATTTAAAAGCCGGGAAATAGTACTTTCCGGCTTTTCTTGTATAGTATTTAAATCTCGTATTAGTCTCAATTTATTGCTTTACACCTTCTCCTGCAATGCTTTAATTTCATCCCTTAGTTTTGCAGCCTGTAAAAAGTCGAGCTCTTTTGCCGCTTTTTCCATGTTTTTACGCTTCTCACGGATTATCTTTTCTATATCACCCTTAGCCATATAAGTGGTATCAGGTTCGGCAGCAATTTTTGGGGCGTGTTCCAGCTTGTATGCATTACTTTTACCCAGTGTATTTTGTTCAATTTTTTTGCTAAGCCCCATGGGTACTTTACCATGCAGGGTA
>Ga0247814_10001077_pt1 | contig 17212 bp, 15 predicted proteins | sample UWRJL179409R1_FD_179947 | JGI IMG/M metagenome (GOLD analysis project Ga0247814, IMG submission 179947) | Plant litter microbial communities from Arlington Agricultural Research Station in Wisconsin, United States - UWRJ-L179-409R-1 | ecosystem: Environmental > Terrestrial > Plant litter >...
CCCTGCCCAGCTTACCATCCATAAGCGTGCAAAGCAGTTTCACAAGGTCTATATTTTGCCACTCGTTAAAACCGCCTATGTTATAGGTTTCATGGTTTTTGCCCTCAAAATAAATAAGGTCTATGGCAGCGGCATGGTCTTTTACAAAAAGCCAGTCGCGGGTATATTTTCCATCGCCATAAACAGGCAGTGGCTTGCCCTCTATAATGTTATTTATAAAAAGCGGTATAAGCTTTTCCGGAAAATGGTTAGGCCCGTAGTTATTAGAACAGTTAGATATAACATAAGGCAGGCCGTATGTTTCGCCATAAGCGCGCACAAAATGGTCTGACGATGCCTTAGATGCCGAATATGGAGAGTTAGGATCGTATGCCGTAGTTTCGGTAAACAATCCTTCTGCACCAAGGCTTCCATAAACCTCATCGGTGCTAATGTGGTAAAAACGCTTTCCTGTAAAATCGTTAGCCCATAGCTCTTTACTTGCATTAAGCAAATTAAGCGTGCCAATAATATTGGTCTTTACAAATGCCAGCGGGTCTTTTATAGACCTGTCTACATGCGATTCTGCCGCTAAATGTATAACCCCGTCAAAGGCATGCTCCTTAAAAAGGCTGTTTATATAATCGGCCTCTGTAATGTCGCCTTTTAAAAACGTATAATTATCTGCCTTTTCAATATCCTTTATATTTTCAAGGTTCCCGGCATACGTAAGGGCATCCAGGTTATAAATATGTATTTCGGGATAATTGCTTACAAAACGCCTCACTACGTGAGAACCTATAAAGCCGGCACCACCGGTTATTAATATTTTTTTCATTTGTAATTTTATCTGTAAAGCGCTGCCGGCTACTATTGCCAAAAGCCATTTGCTGTAAATTATTCTTAATAAAGGCGATGCTTATTACAACATCGCCTTCATTCAAAAAATTAGTCTTTCCCTATAACGTGAAACACAAACCCAATTTCTCTAAGTTTCTCCCCGTTAAGAACACTCCTGCCATCAAAAACAAAGGCAGGCTTCTTCATGTTATCATATATTTTTTGCCAGTCATACTCCCTAAATTCATCCCATTCTGTTAATACAGCAACGGCATGCGCATCTTTACATGCCTCATAAGGGTCCTGATATGTTGTAACCAGGGTGGCGTTTTCTTCTTTGCTCCTTGTTTCTAAATAATTAAGGTCGTCCTGAATTTTATTCTCCTCAACCTTAGGGTCGTATACCGCAAGGTTAGCCTGCTCATACAAAAGCTCGTCTGCAACATGAATTGCCGGCGACTCTCTGGTATCGTTAGTATCTTTTTTAAATGCCCAGCCTAAAAACGCTATTTTTTTATCGGAAACAGTGTTATACAACGTCCTTACAATATTAGCTGCAAAACGTGTTTTTTGATGGTCGTTCATAATAATAACCTGCTCCCAGTAATCGGCAACTTCGTTAAGCCCGTACGATTTAGCTATGTAAACCAGGTTAAGAATGTCTTTTTGAAAACACGACCCGCCAAAACCTACAGATGCTTTAAGGAATTTAGGGCCTATACGGCTGTCCATTCCTATGGCACGTGCCACCTCATTAACATCGGCGCCTGTTTTTTCGCAAAGCTCAGACATCGCATTTATAGACGATACCCTTTGTGCTAAAAACGCATTAGCGGTAAGCTTGGAAAGTTCGGAAGACCAAACGTTAGTACTAAGTATGCGTTCCCTTGGTATCCAGTGAGCATAAATATCGGCAAGAGCCTTTATGGCTGCCTGCCCTTCAGCATCGCTGTCTCCGCCTATAAGCACCCTGTCCGGATTTAAAAGATCATCAACAGCAGTACCTTCCGCAAGGAATTCCGGATTAGAAAGTATCTGGAACTTAACACCGTTACCTGTATTATCGAGTATGCTCCTTACTGCCTCTGCGGTACGCACCGGCAATGTAGATTTTTCTACAACGATCTTATCATCTTTAGACACTGCCGCTATTTGCCTCGCGCATAACTCAATATACTTAAGGTCGGCAGCCTTGCCCTTACCTAAACCAAAGGTTTTTGTAGGTGTGTTTACAGATATAAATATAATCTGGGCTTCGTCTATAGCCTTCTCAATATTAGTATCAAAAAAAAGGTTGCGCCCCCTTGCCTGTGCAACTATTTGCGCAAGGCCTGGCTCGTATATAGGAAGATTATTTAAATCTTCATCATTCCATGCGGCTATACGGGCAGCGTTTAAATCAACAATAGTGACTTTTATATTTGGGCATTTTGCAGCAATTACTGCCATTGTGGGTCCTCCCACATAACCTGCTCCTATACAGCAGATGTTTGTTATTGTGTTTCCCATTATTTATTGGGTAATCGGTATCAAAAAATTAATTAAATAGTATGTCTTGCAAACTTACATTTTTTTTCTAAAAAAAATTGTAATAACCTGTAGGGGGCCGCCTTTAATTTTAAGGCAATTACACCCCTTCTAATATAAATTTTAAAGCCTTCCGTGGGCCTTTTTTCCTAAAACACCTTTAACATCATACACAATGCTTTGCGGCTTACTAACCAAACTAAGGTCCATAGCTACAAACTCCTTGTGCGCCACGCCCAGCACTACAGCATCAAACTGCTTTTGCGGCTGCACGCAACAGGTTTCAAGGCCATATTCCTGCTCCACTTCCTCCGGGTTAGCCCAAGGGTCATAAACCGTTACGGCTATACCATATTCCTGCAACGCTTTTATAACGTCTACAATTTTTGTGTTGCGAACATCGGGGCAGTTTTCTTTAAAAGTAATACCCAGCATAAGCAGCTGCGCCCCATTAACAATAACGCCATTTTTTATCATGAGCTTTACCACCTGAGATGCCACATACTCGCCCATGCTGTCGTTAAGCCTGCGCCCTGCAAGTATAATTTCGGGGTGGTAGCCCGCTTCCTGCGCTTTTTGGGCAAGATAGTAAGGATCTACCCCTATGCAATGGCCGCCCACGAGACCCGGTTTAAACGGAAGAAAATTCCATTTAGTACCTGCTGCCTGCAAAACTGCCTGGGTATCTATATTTAAAAGGTTGAATATTTTTGAAAGCTCGTTTACAAAGGCAATATTAATATCGCGCTGCGAATTTTCTATAACCTTTGCTGCCTCAGCTACTTTAATAGACGGCGCTTTATGGGTGCCGGCGGTTATTACCGACTTATATAAGTCGTCTACTTTATTGGCTGCTTCGGCCGTAGAACCCGATGTTACTTTAACTATCTTGTCTACCGTATGCTCCTTATCGCCCGGGTTAATTCGTTCGGGAGAGTAGCCTGCAAAAAAATCAACATTAAAAGTCAACCCGCTTACACGCTCCAGTACCGGTATACATTCCTCTTCGGTTACACCGGGGTAAACGGTAGATTCATATATCACTATATCGCCTTTTTTAAGCACTTTGCCTACCACTTCGCTGGCGCGGTAAAGGGCATTAAGGTTAGGGCGGTTGTTTTTATCTACCGGTGTGGGTACGGTAACTATATAATAATTACAATCAGATAAGTCTTTTGGGTTAGCGGTGCAAAGCAGTCCGTTATCTCCGGCTTTATAGTTTGCCAAAACCTGTTTAAGCACATCGCTGTCTATTTCCTGGGTGGCATCATCGCCCTTGTTAAGCTCTGCAATGCGGCCCTCTTTAATATCAAAACCTACGGTTGGATATTTTTTAGACATTAATACCGCCAGTGGCAGCCCAACATAACCTAAACCTATAATTGCTATCTTCATTCTTAATTAATATGTGGAGGCTGTGGTTTTTAAATTATCCCAATACCAGCCTGTAGCCTCTTTAAGCCCCTGCTCCATAGAAAATTGCGGGGCATAGCCCAGCAGTTGTTTTGCTTTGTCTACACTGGCTAAAGAGTGTGGTATATCTCCGGCACGGTTAGGCCCGTGCGTTATAGCAACATTTGCTATGGCAGGGTCATATTCGGCAAGGAATTTTTTAAGGTACCCCAAAAGGTCGTTAAGTGTGGTACGCTCGCCATAGGCGGTATTGTACACCGTGTTAACAGCCTGCGGGTTATTTGTAAATAGTGCCAGCTCGTTCATGTGCACTACATTATCTACATAAGTAAAATCGCGCGAATAATTACCATCGCCGTTTACAAGCGGGCTTTCATGGTTTATAAGCTGCGAAACAAATTTAGGTATTACCGCCGCATACGCCCCGTTAGGGTCCTGCCTGCGGCCAAAAACATTAAAGTACCTAAGCCCAATGGTTTCTATACCGTATGTTTTGCTAAATATTTCTGCATACAGCTCATTTACATACTTGGTAATGGCATACGGCGATAGCGGCTTGCCTATTTTATCTTCTACTTTGGGCAGCGCTTCACTGTCGCCATAGGTAGAAGAGCTTGCGGCATACACAAACCTTTTCACTTTTGCATCGCGCGCGGCCACCAGCATGTTCAGGAATCCGGTTACATTAACATCGTTAGTAGTAATGGGGTCTGTTAAAGATCGTGGCACACTGCCCAATGCAGCTTCGTGCAATACATAATCGGCACCTTCAACCGCTTTTTGGCAGTCGGTCATACTACGTATATCGCCTTCTATAAAAGTAAATTTTGGGTTAGAAAGGTGGTGCTCTATATTTTTTTTATGCCCTGTAGCCAGGTTATCCAGGCAGGTAACACGGTAGCCTTTTGCCATAAAATTATCGCACAGGGCAGAGCCTATAAAACCTGCGCCGCCAGTTATGAGAATTTTAATTTCCGGGTCTGTCTGCATTAAAAAAATAGGATTAATTGCCAGATTACTCTACCTGGCCGATTGCAAATATAGGCACATTTTAACAAAGTGCTATTTAGCCAATATGTTATTAAACGTTAAAATAATAAATCGCTACAGGCTTTTTATAGAATTTTCGAAAGGCACACGGTGTATAATACTCCTGCCAAGGGTAATCTCATCGGCAAACTCCAGTTCGTCGCCCACCCCAATGCCCCGTGCAATGGCACTTGTTATAATGTTGTGGTCTTTTATTTGCCTGTATATATAAAAGTTAGTAGTGTCGCCCTCCATGGTAGAACTTAGTGCAAAAATAAGCTCCTTAACACCACCGGCCTTAACCTTATCTGTTAGGGTTACAATATTGAGCTGGCTGGGGCCAATACCGTCTATGGGCGATATTTTACCTCCCAGCACATGGTACACACCCTTAAACAGGCGGGTATTTTCTATGGCCATAACATCGCGTATATCTTCTACCACGCAAACAACCGTAGTGTCGCGTGCCGGGTTTGCACATATATGGCACACCTCTGCATCAGATATATTGTGGCAACGAGTGCAAAACACAATATCTTCACGCATTCTTTGCAATGCATCGGCCAGTAAGCGTGTATGTTCTTCGGGTTGCTTTAGCAAATGCAGCGCCAGCCTTAGCGCCGTGCGCTTGCCTATGCCGGGCAGCTGCGATATTTCGGCCACCGCTTTTTCCAGTAGTTTAGAAGACATTTCCATAGTAACGCAAAGGTACAAAAAGAGAGTGTTAATTTAGATTTTACGATACGCCACGAAGTACACAAATTTTCACAAATTTCAATGTTGAATAAATTACAATACTTTAAATTTTATTGCAGTATATAAATTAATGTAATTTGTGTAATTCGTGGCTTATATTTGCTTTGCAGAACAAAGATAATTATGAACTCTACCACCATACTTGCCATAATAATAATTTATTTTGGCATCCTTATAATCATATCGCGTGTTGTTAGTAAAAAAGACAGCAGTAACGATACTTTTTTTAAAGCCAATAAAAACTCCAAATGGTACCTGGTAGCCTTCGGGATGATAGGCACTGCCTTATCGGGTGTTACATTCATTTCAGTTCCGGGAGAGGTAGGCGCACCAAGCGGCGAGCAGTTTAAGTACTTTCAGTTTATACTTGGTAATGCACTGGGCTTTATAATTATTGCAAAAGTACTCCTCCCATTGTACTACCGGCTTAACCTCACGTCTATTTATGGTTATATAGAAGGGCGGTTAGGGTACTACAGCTACAAAACATCGGCCGGGATATTTTTAATAAGCCGTACTATTGGGTCGGCATTTCGTTTATACCTCGTGGTAATTGTGTTGCAGCGCTATGTTTTTGATGATTTTGGCGTGCCATTCTGGGCTACCGTACTCATATCGCTTTTACTGATATTTGCCTACACCTATAAGGGCGGACTTAAAACCATAATCATAACCGATACCCTGCAAACGCTGTTCCTTGTATCATCGGTGTTCTTTACTATTTACTTTATTTGCGACAGCCTGGACCTGAGCCTGCCCGAAGCTTTTGAAACCGTAAAGAAAAGCAACTACTCTAAAATATTTTTCTTTGAAGATTTTATAACCAGTAAATTCCATTTTGTAAAGCAAATACTGGGCGGTATGTTTGTAACCATTGCTATGGTGGGCTTAGACCAGGACCTCATGCAAAAAAACCTGAGCTGCAAGAACATAGGCGAAGCACAAAAGAACATGTTTACCTTTACGGGCATCTTTGTAGTTATAAACCTTTTCTTTTTGGGTGTTGGTGCACTGCTTTACATTTATGCTGCTAAGAACGGCATTGAAGTACCTACCGAAATGGGCAAACCGCGCACCGACCTACTGTTTCCCGAAATTGCTTTTAACTACCTCACCATAGTACCTGCCGTAATATTTTTATTAGGCCTTACCGCCGCCACTTTTGCCACTACCGATAGTGCCCTTACAGCGCTTACCACCTCTTTTTGTGTTGACTTTTTAGGGATGGATAAGGCAGAGAATTTAGCCAAAGCAAACAATGTAAGAAACAGGCATTTGGTACATGTGGCTTTCTCATTACTAATGTTTGTTGTGATACTTATATTTAATGCGCTTAACGACAAATCGGTAGTGAGTATGATATTCAGGATAGCATCTTACACCTATGGCCCGCTATTGGGACTGTACAGCTTTGGGCTATTCATGAAGAAGTATGCCGTTAAAGACAAGCTGGTGCCGTTTATATGCATAGCCTCCCCGCTGCTTACGTTGGCATTAAGCCTTAACTCTAAATACATATTGGGAGATTATGTTTTTGATAACGAACTTATTATTGTAAATGGATTGATCACGTTTTTGCTGTTGCTTTGCATTAGTAAAAAAGTGATTAATACAGCCAATAATTTGGAAACTACCGTTTAGATATAGGATTGTGTATAAGTATAAATACAACGGTAAGGAGCTGAAAGACGAGCTGGGGCTTAACATGTTCGACTATGGCGCACGTAATTATGACCCTGCTTTAGGTAGATGGATGAATATTGACCCGCTGGCAGAGATGTATTATGCTGTTTCTCCTTATATTTATGCTGTAAACAATCCTATTCGTTTTATCGACCCAGACGGAATGCGTATTACTGACCCAGATAAAATTGTTGAAAATCAGAAAAACACATTAAGTCAAGCAATAACAGCTATTCGTGGTTATATAAATACAGGGGGAATTAGTGAAGAGATTGGACAAATGTTAATTGGAGTAAATAATGCTGCTCTTGGTGAAATTTCGTCCTTAGAAAAATCAGACCAAGTTTATAATGTCGCGTATGATAAATCTTTAACTGGTGGCGGTGTTAGTTATGATTTAGCTAATGATGAAGTAAAGGTTGGTATAGGAACTGGAAGTGATGCGGGACTAATCGGTCATAAATTAAAGCATGCTTACCAATTTGAAAAGGGACTAATTTCAATTGTAGCTAATAATTCTAATTATGGTAGTCTTTATGATGTAGGTGATGAAACTCAGTCTTATAACCGTGAAAGAGCTATAAATGGAGGAATGCAGTATTTTACTAATCCATCAATGGTTTGGAATAATAATGATGTGATAAATTTTGGAAAAACTATGACACCCCCTGCTTATCAATCTTTGCCAATTTAAAATTAAAATCAAATTTTTTATTTTTTAACCTATACACAAAAGAAGGTAGAACTTTAAGAAATGCTACTATAGAAGCAGGAAAAAATTTGGCACCAGTTTATGAAGTATATAAAGGCTGGAAAAATCATTATGCAAAAGGAGTAAAAAAAAGAGGATAACATGAAAATAGGATTAAATATATTTGCAGTGGTAATGACTTCCTTACTGGTTAATAGTGAAGGTGTCATTGGTAAGTATTCGTATGAGACAGCCCACTATTATGAAAGTATTGAATTAAAAATAAATAATAGATTTATATATCTTTCAAAACAAGAATTCCTTAATTCTGAAATAGAAGGTAATTATAATATTCATGGTGATAGCCTTATATTAGACAGCCATCCTCAAAGAGATAAAATAATAGTAAAAGAATTTAATAAAGGAAGCGAAAATAATTGTACTATAGAGGTAACAAATAAGATGGGGCAAGCTATACATTATAAAATTAATTTAATTTTAACAGATGGAAGCGAAATTGAATTGATTGACCAATTTGAAAAATCAAAAATCAAAAATCAGAAAGTAAAAGGTTTTTACATTGTAGATACGAAAGGTTTAAAATCTCCACTTTATTACAAAAAAGGAGAATTTTCCAATTATTTCATAGTTGCGTTTGAGCAGAACCGCATTTTCGAGAATGAAGTATGGTATATACATAATAATGAAATACGACCAAGAGGCTCAAATGGAGAACTTCAAAAATACTTTTTAAGAAAGTAATTAAATAATAGGCATATGCATAAAAACATAGACCACTCCTAACCGAGTGGTTTTATAGTTTTTTTAAAGCCCACCATATACCTGCTATAATCATTACAACTAAGGCCACCAGCCCCTTTAACACCGCACCAATTAACCCTAGGTCATTACTTAGTGATATGGGTGCGTTGCGCTTGTTGTGGTTGTGTATGCCAGTCATAAACTTGCTGGCCACTATATCGTATTTTAGTTGGGTACTGGGTGAGTTATCCGTTGGGAAACCGTTTAAATTTGGCGGGGCATTATTCATAGGTATTATATAAAACAACAATCTCCCGTTTCCGGGGGAGATTGTTGTTTATAGTTAAGCCTTGCTAACCGACTCTAAGATATGGTTATAGAACCCGTTAAACTCTAAACGCTGCAAGTATCTTTAATACTGATTTATAGAAAGCATAACCAGCGTACAGCCCACCTCTATATCAATATTATTTTCTCGTAAAAGACTGTACAGGTCGGGGTTTTCGGTTCCCGGGTTAAAGATAACGCGCTTGGGGTGAAGGCCTACAATATAATCGTAGTACTGCTTTTGGTTCATGGGGTTAAGATAGAGGGTTACGGTATCTACACCATCAAAATCGGCAGGGCCTTTTTCTATCTTAATTCCATCCAGGTTATCTTCTTTTTTACCCATTGCCACTACAGGGTGCCCAAAACGCTGCAGCATTTTTACAGCTTTGTATGAATATCGGCCGGGCTCTGTAGAGGCGCCCATAACCAGTGTTTTTTTAGTTGCCATAGTTTCTGTGTTTTATAGTAAATATACCAAAAACTATACCCTAATACCAGTATTTTAGGCTAACTATAACATGTTAGGGAGTATAAGCGTAATTAGCAGGCAGCAGGTCGCCGGCCTTAAGATCGCCCATATAGCCCCCGAAGATAACCTCAGACAACGGGAAGAATAACCCATTCTTATCTATATAAAAGTAACCATTATTGAATGTGATCTGGCTTTGTAAATTTTTAGCATACAGTACCGAAAATTTAACATCGCTATATTTCCCTTTCTTTTCTTCGTCTTTTTTTGTTAGAGAGTGAAATCTATTAGCGGCAATTTCGGCTCTTCTGGTTTTAACATATTCAGGTATATCTATGAGTGTTACTTTTTTATAGCCCAGACTGTCAGTAACACTAAGATAATGATTAGGGTCTACCTGATATTTATCGGCAAATAGCCTGTATTCCTGCTTTTCCCAGTCGCCCGCCGCCAGGGTTTTCATGAAGTGGGTAACCGAACCCAGATAGGCTTCTTTACGCTTTTTATCGGCCCTGTTTTCTTTAGACACATCGGTAAAAAAAGTAGTGCCTGCAAAAAAACTGCCCCGCAAATTAAAATAATCCAGCGTTTTAGCGCTATAGGATACCTGAAAGCCCACTAAATCAAAGTTTACCTTATACTCTAAACGCTTATTAACAATGCGTATTGGCTTTAAAGACTTAGCAATTAATGTATTTGTAGCAAGATCAAAATACAATGTAATATCATCTTCGTTTTCTATTGTACAGGAAGACCCGGCGCGGGTAGTACCCAAAAACTGCTCCCTGAAAACCTTTAGCATTTGCTTGCGGGTAAACGGACCGCCTTTGGTAATTACTACTTCATCAAGAGCAATGGCATCGGTGCGCAGCTTTACTTTAACGGGCTTGCCATATTTGTAAGGATCGTCTATACGCAATGTTTCAAATCCTACAAAGCTTATAACGAGTGCGGCATTGTACTTTTGGGCAGTTACTATTTTAAAAAATCCGCGGGCATCGGTACTGGCAGACAGCGTTGTACCGTCAAGGTATACAAAAGCGCCCTCCAGCGGTTTATTTTCGTCTTCATCATACACATACCCCGACAGGGTTTGGGCAGAGGAACAATAAAAACTGAATATAAAAGCGATAAGTAATAATGCCCTCATAAAAAAGAATTTTTACTAAGATACCATTTTATTATTTACGCTTCATGTGCAAAGAGACACCTACGGCAAGAACGTTGGGCAAATATGCCGTATTAAAATTGTTTTTTACAGTAACGGTATAACTGCCTTTTTCAAACAATGCCCTTTCTTTTATAACTTTAGTAAGATCGCAAACATCGCCGGCACAATCAGAAAGTTGCTTACCGTTTGCCTCTTTAAGTTTCAGTATTACATCGAAGGTTTCCTTTTTACCGGACGGATCAAGGATCACAACCTCAAGCGGCACCTCGTTATATTGGGGTTCTGATATGTGTGAGAAAAGAAGCGTTACATCTGCCGAATAGGTTTCCTCAATTTTAAAAGTAAATGTTTTTACATCATCTTTATTCCACCGGTTATCGGTAAAACGCTCCGTTTTACTAATATCATATTTAGAGCACGCAGCAACAAAAAACAGCAATAACAGGGCGATGATTTTTTTCATGATTAAAATAACTTAATGATTTATAAATGCAGAATTACACTGCTCTGTTATTTAACATATATACTAACAAAAATACCCATAAAAACCATTCAACCCACGAAATTTACCATTCACCGCAACTTAAAAGCTTTTCACCTCATAATTAAAATTATAAAATAAATGTATTCTATATTTGTTACAGATAAGAAAAGAATTATTGCTTCATAATGCAGCAAGCTCTAAAATTAAAATTTTTAATTATCTTTGTAGTGTAAGCGCACTACTTTTTGAAATGCGTTTTATTGTTGGTTATTTGTATATTTGAAAAGAGGGATGTGGTGTCCCTCTTTTCGCTTTTTATACAATTCGTATTTTAATTATGATAATGTTAACGGCATTATTAATGATTAGGCAAGGTTGCAAATACTATAAAATTATACCTTTGCCTTACAAACCAATTAGCATATGGAATTATTCTTACTAATTTTCGGGGCACTTTTCTCAGTTATCAACCCGCTTGGGGCAGTACCCATATTCGTGGGCCTTACCCAGGACGACAGTACCAAAGAGCGCCAGCGTATATCATTCTGGACAGCCATAAATGTATTTTTAATCCTTGTCATTTCGTTTTTTATAGGCCAGTACGTACTTGCCTTTTTTGGCATTAGCATAGATGCACTGCGCATAGCCGGTGGTTTTATAATTGTGAACTCCGGATTTTCATTACTTAACCGCAGGTTTAGCAAAGGCCGCGGCGTACATAAAGAAATAGAAAATGACGCGCAAAAACGTAACGATATTGCCCTTACACCGCTTGCCATACCCATGCTTGCCGGGCCGGGGTCTATATCATTGCTAATTGCCATGTACCAGGACTACCCCCTAATAGAACAACAAATTATTGCCACACTGGCTATGGCTGCCGTTGCATTAGTGATATTCTTTGTAATGCGCGGTGCCCACTACCTTTCGCGCATTTTGGGAGCATCTGGTATTGTAGCCATATCACGTATTATAGGATTTATAACTATTGCCATTGGAGTACAATACATAACCAGCTCTATAGTAAATATTGTTGAGGCTATAAATTTTAAATAAATCTGATTTGAAGGAAAACATTAATTCCCTACGGGAAATCAGACCCTCGAATATTAATTGCTCCAAAATTTAATCGCTACGCGATATTAAACATATACATTTTCCCGTTAGGGAATAGATTTTGGCAGTAAATCACAGATAGATAGTCCTATTTTGCTGTAGGAAATTAATATCTAATACCAATTATTAATATAAAATAGTTTTATTTTTTACCACAAAGGCACAAGGTTTTTCACAAGGCTGACAAGGCTAAAACTATAGTTTGCACAAAGATGACAATCCTGGTACCAGGATTGGCGAACACAAGGCTTTACGTGCCAGCTTTGTGTTCTCTCGCCTACCGCGGAACATTTCATAAAACCTTGTGTTCTCCGTGAAAAAACCTTGTGTACTTTGTGGTAAAATTTCAGGAAATAGTAATAGCCTATTGGTCTTTTATATATCCATAAATGGTATAAGCTTTCCTCAGTTACACAATGTTTAATTTACTACAAAGAGAACGTTTATAACAAAAATGCCCCAAACTTTCGACTGGGGCATTTTTAAATTTGAACACTTGTAATGTATTAAGCTACAAACCCTACGGCTACCGTATTATTGGTTTGTGTATCTATTAAAATAAACACACCGTTAAGGCGGTTTTTATTAAACGGATCTAAAAATGCAGGGGCAGCCGTTTTGAGCTGAACCTTTGCAATATCATTTAGTTTTAGTGCAGAAGCATCGTGCGTGGCCAATGGATTTTCGGGCGGGATAACCGCTTCTATAGCCTGCAGTTTACACACCGCTGTACGCGTGCTTGCCTGTAAAATATATTTACCAGAAAGGGTTGCCTGCTTTTCGTCCATCCATACAATGGTTGCTTTAATATCTTTAGAAACCAGGCTATCGGTATGGCCTTTAACGAGCATCATTCCGCGGCTGATATCTATATCATGCTTAAGCCTGATTTGTATTGATTCTCCTGCCTGTGCATGGCTTGGCGTATTGGTAAACTTACGTATCTCCACCACCTCGCTGCTTAATCCTGATGGTAGTACCGTAACAGTATCGCCCACGGTAAGTCCACCGCTAATTACGCGGCCTGCATAAGCGCGGTAATCTGTAAATTCTTTATTTTGTACATGCAGTACCTGCTGTACATCAAACCTGAAATCATCAGTATCGGCAACATTAGGCTCTATTTTGTGTAAAATGCCAGATAATGTATCTCCTGTATACCAGGGCGTATTTTTAGATTCATTCACCACATTATCGCCCTTAAGCGAGCTTATAGGCAATACATGAATATCGGGTGTATGATCAAACTGCGCCGTCATCTTATTAATTTCGGAAGCAATGTTTAAAAACACATCTTCGCTGTAGCCTACGAGGTCCATTTTATTGATACAGAAAACCACGGTATTTAACCTCAGCAAACTGCTTATAAAGTAATGCCTGTGCGTTTGCTCCAGCAATCCCTTACGGGCATCTATAAGTATAATAGAAACCTCAGAGTTTGACGCTCCCGTAACCATGTTGCGCGTATATTCTACGTGGCCGGGGCTATCGGCAATAATAAACTTCCGGTTCTCGGTAGAAAAGTATATGTGGGCAACATCAATAGTAATGCCCTGTTCCCTTTCGGCAATAAGCCCATCGGTAATAACAGAGAAATCAAGGTCTTCAAGGCCTTTCTCTTTAGTTTTGCGCGCTATAAGTTCTTCCTGTTCTATAGTAAGTGCGTGGCTGTCGTTTAAAAATCGGCCTATTAGTGTACTTTTTCCATCGTCTACACTACCCGCAGTATTTATTCTAAGTAAATCCATAATTTAAAAGTACCCTCCTTTTTTACGTTGCTCCAATGCCGCTTCACTTCGTTTGTCGTCTATACGTGCGCCCCTTTCAGACGATTTGGAGGATTTATTTTCATACATAATATCTTCAATAGCCGATGCTTCCGATACAAAAGCTGCCGTACAGGTCATATCGCCCACGGTACGAAAGCGCACAATGGTTTCAACAATCTCATCGCTGTCCACTATATTCAGGTAGGGCGACCATGCAAGGTAGGCACCATCCCTTTTTACCAGTTTGCGGTTGTGCGCAAAGTAAATGGTAGGCAGGCTCATTTGTTCTTCTTTAATGTACGTCCACACATCTTCTTCGGTCCAGTTGCTTATAGGGAAAGCCCTAACGTTCTCGCCAAAGTTTATCTTGCCGTTAAAAATATTGAACAGTTCCGGGCGTTGCTTTTTGGCATCCCACTGTCCAAAATCATCACGAACAGAGAATATGCGCTCCTTAGCTCTTGATTTTTCTTCGTCGCGGCGTGCCCCACCAAGGCAGGCATCAAAGCCAAATTCTTCAATGGCATCCAGCAGCGTTACAGTTTGTAATGCGTTACGGCTGGCATGCTTGCCTGTTTCTTCCTGAGCTTTATTCTGGTCTATGCTATCCTGTACATAACGCACAATAAGTTCTACACCCAGCTCTGCTACAAGCTGGTCGCGAAATTCTATAGTTTCCGGGAAGTTATGACCTGTATCTATATGCAGGAACGAGAACGGTATTTTAGCCGGATAGAACGCCTTTTGCGCTAACCGTGCCATGGTAATAGAATCTTTACCTCCGGAGAACAACAGCACCGGTTTTTGGAACTGGGCGGCCACCTCGCGAATGATGTAAATACTTTCATCTTCCAGCGTTTGCAGGTGCGATGGTATATTTATATGTTGTGCCATATTAGTAATTTTTATCTGTGTGAATGTGCAGTCCGCACTCTTTTTTGCCGTCTTCCCACCACCAGCGTCCGGCGCGGAAAGGTTCGCCTTCCATAAGGGCACGGGTACAGGGAGCGCAGCCTATGCTTAAGTAGCCTTTTTTATAAAGGCTGTTTAGCGGAATATTGTATACGTTTATAAACTCCTCTACTTCCTTTAACGTGTAATGCAGCAGCGGATTAAATTTAACCAACTGGTTAGCCTCATCCCACTCTAAGAACTCAAGGCTCTCGCGGTTATCCGATTGCTCTGCGCGCAGGCCGGTAATCCAGAGATCGGCGCCCTTAATGGCTTTTTGCAGCGGAACCACCTTGCGTATGCGGCAACACTCTTTGCGGTTGTCTACACTGTTGTAAAAACCGTTAATCCCCTGTGCATTTACAAAGGCTTTTATATCATCCTGTTCAGGAAAATAAGTATCTATAGTAAGGCTGGGGTATTTGTTCTGGGTGCGCTGCCAAACTTCATACGTTTCGGTAAACTGGCGGCCGGTATCGAGCGTAAAAGCCGAAACAAATTCGGCGTAAGGCGCAATAAAATGCGTAAGCACCTGGTCTTCGATACCAAAAGAGGTAGAAAACACTTTTTTGCCGTCAAAGTTCTTCAGGATGTAAGGGATAGATTCCTCCAGCGGCATCCCCTTTATCGCGTCGTTAAGGTATTTTAATTGCTCCTTCATTCTCTTTTCTTATGCGTAACTGGTAATAAAACACAAATATACCACTACTCTATAGAAGTTGTAGGGTTATTGGATTATTTTTTTACTGGAACGTTTGATTGGATGGAAAACACGGATAGCACGGATGCTGCGCAAACACGGATGTGAACGGATTTATTATTCCATTACAAAACCTAACGAAGTGGTTCGACGCAGTTAATGAAGCGAAACGGAATTGAGGAATCTCAAATAATACCTGAATATAGATTTCTCCTTCGTTGAAATGGAAGAACTTACCCCACCGTTAAGTCATACAGCGTTTTTTGCTGTAGCAGGTTAAGGGTATTGTCGCGCACGGTAATAAGAAAGTGGTTTAGAGAGCATTTTTCTTCGTGCGGACAGTCATCACACTTTTCGTAAAAATTGTGGCTGGCACACGGAAGCATGGCAATAGGCCCGTCCAGCACGCGGATAAGGGTGGCGGCGGTAACTGTTTTAGGGTCTTTAAGGAGGTAATACCCCCCGCCCTTTCCTTTTTTAGAACCCAGGATACCAAACTTTTTAAGATCGAGCAAAATGGCCTCAAGGAACTTTTTAGGTATTTGTTCCTTTTCCGAAATATCAGATATAAGCACCGGTACCGCAGGATCCTGGCGGGCAATGTAAATGAGTGCTTTTAGTCCGTACTTGGTTTTTTTAGAGAGCATATTATTTTTTTGGTGAAAAAATTTCGGCCATCATACAACGTGCGCTTCCGCCGCCGCAAGCTTCAATAGTATCAAGGTTTGCCGTTAAAATTTCGGCGTGCTTTTCAATTTTCCCTATCTGGTCTTTGGTAAGCGCCTGGTGGGCTGCATCGCTCATAACAAGATAGCTTTTATCGGCACCCTGCACCTGCAGCATATTACCTGCAAAATGGTTTAGCTGGGCCTCTGTAAGCAATACAATTTCCTTGCCATCCTTACGCAAGTTATCAAGCACCATTTTGCGCTCTTTTTTATCGTCTATACAGTCGGCGCAAATCACGGCAAAGGTAGTACCAATGCACATCATTACGTTAGTGTGGTATATTTGTTTGCGTTCGCCGTCTACTGTCTGGAACGCTTCAAATATAACGGGAGTATATTCAAAATCCTCACAAAATTCTATCATTAGTTCTTCATCGGCGCGTGGCGAAAGTGCGCAATAGGCTTTGTGGTTTTCCCTGTCGAGCACCAGGCTGCCGGTACCTTCAAGGAATATACCATCTTCCTCTGCCGATGTGTAATCCATGATCTCGCTAATATTAAAGCCCTCGTCTTCCACTACATCTATAAGTTCCTCACGGCGTTCGCCACGGCGGTTCTCGGCAAACATAGGGTACAAGGCCACATCGCCGTTTTCATGAAAGGATATCCAGTTGTTCGGGAAAACCGAATCGGGCGTATCGGGGCTCACAGTATCGTCTACTACAATAACTTTTACACCCACAGCGCGCAGCTTAGCAACAAAGTCGTCAAACTCTGCCTGTGCTTTGGCATTAACCGTAGCAGGCAGCAGGCTGTCTATAACTTTTTGGTAATAATTATTTACAGCAGTTTGCTCGTTCATCCTGAAAGCCAC
>Ga0247814_10001079_pt1 | contig 17188 bp, 12 predicted proteins | sample UWRJL179409R1_FD_179947 | JGI IMG/M metagenome (GOLD analysis project Ga0247814, IMG submission 179947) | Plant litter microbial communities from Arlington Agricultural Research Station in Wisconsin, United States - UWRJ-L179-409R-1 | ecosystem: Environmental > Terrestrial > Plant litter >...
AAATGGAAGCTACTATTCTTAATGTATCTGATTTGGATACCAAAGAAATTGGTAACCAATATCCATCTGGTGTATACAACATCATTGTCACACAAGGTGAGAATGTTAAGACACTTCGAGTGATTAAAAGATAATGAGCAATAAATGAGAAGTGAAAATTTCTTATCATAATTTAAAGCCTTTCCTTTTGGAAAGGCTTTTTTTTAACAGTCTTGGACGATTTTTTTGTACACTTTAACGAATAAGAGGCTAACTTTCCTAAAGTGCTTTGCACTGTGAAAATATTTTAGCATGTTTGCACTTCTAAAATTTTCAACCTGCTCAGGTTAGCTGTTTTAGAAGAGAAAAAAACAATAAACTAAAACCACCAATTTCAATGAAAAAAAGTACATCAAAAAGCCTTTCTCAATGGCTCGGACTTATCATGATAGCATTGTTGTTCCTTCAGGGACAGGATGCTTCATCACAAACGCTTTACTCCAGAAACACAGGATTATGGAGTGGCACAGCCCAATGGTCCGCAACATCTTGCGGTACAGCAGGTTCAACTATTCCTACGTCGGCAACTACAGTAAATGTTAGTTGTGCTTCAAAAACAATTACAACATCTGGAAGTAGTAATGCAGCTCTTACATTGAATGTAACAAACGGAACATTAGAAGTAGGGTCGGGATCTACATTATCAGTTACCAATTTAAATGTTAGCGGAGGAACGCTGACAGTAAACGGTACATTAATGGTTAGTGGTACAGTTAGTACTATCGGAGGTACTATCAACGGTTCAGGTACAATTGTATTATCGGGAGGAAACCAAAATATTAGCAGTACAGTGCCTATTGTAAACCTTAATATATCAGGGACAGGTATTAAAACCATGACAGGTAATGTAACGATAAGTGATAAATTGACATTGACAGCTGCAACTTTGGCTGTAGCATCCAATACATTAACTATCGGAACTGCTTCTTCAGGAAGTGGAATTACAGTATCAAGCGGAAGAATTACAACTACATCGTCTAGCTCACTTAGCTTTGGAGGTTCTTATACCAATAATGACATCAGCACTATTTTTAGCAATACATGGCCAATGACTATCAATAATTTTACAATGACCAGAAATCTTTGTAATCTTGGTCTTGGTACAAGCCATAACCTTATAGTTAACGGTGCATTTAACCTAAGTGCGGGTGGAAGCTTTAGCATAGGAGCAAGTACACTTACACTAAATGGAGCAGTAACAACAGCCTCAAGCGGTGATATCACCGGTGGGACAAGTTCTAACTTAACAATTGGCGGTAGCGGTACAGCGAGTTTGTATTTTGATTTAGGCTCTACCGGTACAAATGGAACCAATACCATTAATGTTTTTACCAACACAAGAACTTCGAACTCTGTGGTATTATTAAGTAACTTACGTATTAAATCACTTGTTGAAAATTCAGGTGCATCCATCACAATCACCAATTCATCGATCCAATCCTTAACTCTGGATGGCACCGTGACAGGTATTGCCGAATTGAAAGGAAACTCCAACGCTTCCTTAAATATATTAGGTACAGGTGCTTTGGGTGGGACAATCACCTTTACAGGCAATCCGGTATTGTCTAGTCTTACCATGAACAGGACTTCATCAGGTACAGCTACATTAGGATCTGCACTTTCAGTGGGAACATTAACTTTGACGAGCGGTATTCTTACGAATTCTAACCTGACTACTGTAACTGGAACCAGCTCAACGAGCGCGACAGGTTCTGCATCATCCTACCTTGCCGGACCTTTGGCAAGAACAATCGCAGCCAATTCATCTGATGCCAGCTACGCATGGCCAATAGGAAAAGCAGCTTACCAAAGATTGGTTTTTAACGGAATCAACACAAATAGTGGTGCTACTGCCGTGATTAGAGCGGAAGCATTTGATGCCAACAGCAATGGAAGTATCGATGGCAGCATGGCTACAAGAAAAACAGACAATTACTGGAGTGCCTCTGTTACTTCAAACGCAGGAAGCCTAACAGGCCTGGGAACAATTAGCCTTACAGATTCATCACCGACTATTGCAGCCGGAGATGTAATTGGATATGCTACGACTGCAGCCGGTCAATATACCTCATTGGGCGGAACTATTGCAGCTCCGACAATTACTTCTGAAACAGATGCGCCTGTAGCACTTGGTTTTTATAATTTAGGAACAGCAGGAGTTACCTGTACCAATCCAACGGTACCAACATTAGGTACTACTTCATCTGTTAATTGCGGTGCGCAGTCAACAACTTTGAGCATAGCTACAGGATCATTGAACAGCGCGACAAGTTGGAAATGGTATACCGGTTCATGTGGTGGTACTTTGGCAGGAAGCGGTGCTTCAATCACTGTTTCTCCAATAGCAACAACAACCTATTATGTTAGAGGTGAAGGCGGATGTGTTACAGCCGGAGCTTGTGCAAGCATCACTATTACTGTAAACACACCAACATTATGGTATGCTGACAGCGACGGAGATACTTTTGGTAATCCTTCAGTTTCTCAAAGTGCCTGTACACAACCTGGTGGTTATGTGGCTAACAATACTGATTGTAACGATGGTAACGGATCAATCCAGGGACCGCATACTTATTATGTAGACGTCGATGGTGATGGTTTTACCAGCGGTGAAAGCGCATTGTTGTGCAATCCTTTACCAGGATATACGGCTGACTTTATCGGAACGGACTGTGATGATAATAACGCAGAAGCTAACTCGGATCATGTTGAAATATTAGGAAACAATGTTGATGACAATTGCGATGGTGCTACGGATGAAACGATTGGACAAGGATATATATTGCCATCTTATTGTGGTACTACCTTAACAAATATTTCTACTTCTATATTTGCCTATCAGGTTCCTGGTGCGCAAGGTTACCGTTTTGAAGTAAGTATCAATGGATCAAATCCAAGAGTTTACGAGTCGGCTAACAATCACTTCAACTTTTTAGATTTCCCTGGAAACATTGCTTACAATACAAATTATTCCATTCGTGTTGCTGCGAGAACAGGCGATTTCTGGAGGGCTTATTCTGCACCTTGTTTCATCAAAACCCCTGCGACTGCAGCAACGACAAAAGTGGCTGCCAACCAGTGTGGTATCACTGTAGCAGATTTCGCTACTACCATATTTGCCGTACAAATAGCTGCAGCTAACCAATATCGTTTCGAAGTTTCAGACGGTGTTAACCCTGCAAGAACTTTTGATACAGCGGTAAACAGATTCAGTTTTGCAGATTTAGGCGGATTGGCATTCAATACAACCTATTCTGTACGTGTAGCGGTGAGATTTGGATCAACATGGGAAGGATACGGAACAGCATGTAATATTACTACACCAGCTGCTCCACGTACTTCTAATGTAATCCCGTCACAATGTGGTATTACCATCAGCAATGGCTGGACTACTATTTTTGCACTTCAGGTTGCTGAAGCTTCAGGTTACCGTTTTAATGTGTCTGCTCCCGGAGTATCCCGTTTTTATGACACGCCAAATAACAGGTTCAGTCTTCGTAACATTTCCGGATTCACTGTAACTCCAAATACGACTTATACCATTACTGTACAAGTGCTTTACAACGGATTCTACCAAAATGCAGGATCGGCTTGTACAATCACTACGGCAGGTGTCGTGACCAGACAGTCTCAGGGTGAAGTGTCAATATTTGATGTGAAAGCCTATCCGAATCCTTATGCAGATACTTTCAGATTAGACATGAATACTTCAGGTGAAGATACTGTTGAAGTAAAAGTATATGACATGATCGGAAGACAGATGGAAGCAGCAACGCTTAGCGTATCTGATCTGGACAGCAAAGAAATAGGACACCAATATCCTTCAGGTGTTTACAACATTATTGTAACACAGGGAGAAAATGTGAAAACACTTCGTGTGATCAAAAGATAATTGATTTCTTTCTTATAAAGAAAAGCCTCTTCAGTAATGGAGAGGCTTTTTTATTGGTATACGACGATTAAGTCAAAAATAAACCCATCAAAAAAGATGGGTTTATCTGTTTTAAATTGGCTTTGGTTAGCTGAAACGAAGCCTTACATAAACATGTTTGATTCCTTTTTTCTCAGAATCGCGTTCATCGATTTCAAGGATATCAGATAAAGATTTGAGTAATGGTGTTAGTTTGGCATAACCATAATTCCGCGGATCAAATTCGGGTTTTTTCTTCACAATCAGATTTCCTACATCACCAAGGAAAGCCCAGCCTTCATCATCTCCGATGGCTTCGATAGTCGATTCGATCAACTCGATGGTTTGGAGGTCGACTTTACTCATGATTTCTTTTTCCGGCTCTTTCTCTGTTTCCTTTTCAGGTTTTTTAGTATTGGCAGCAGTTGCTTTGGGTGTTTTCTTAGGAACTGCGCCATCCAATACTTCTATATAAATAAAACGGTCACAGGCAGAGATAAATGACTTTGGCGTTTTCTTTTCACCAATCCCGATCACTTTCATGCCAGATTCCCGCAGGCGAATGGCAAGTCGTGTAAAGTCACTGTCACTCGAAACGATACAAAACCCGTCGAGTTTGCCCGAATATAATAAGTCCATGGCATCAATGATCAAGGCAGAATCGGAGGAGTTTTTTCCCTGTGTATAGCTGTATTGCTGAATGGGAGTAATCGCGTGTTCCAGCAGGACACCTTTCCAGCCATTGGCATTGGGCCGCGTCCAGTCGGCATAAATTCTTTTTGTAGTTGGCGTACCCAATTTGGCTATTTCTTCCATCATGCCTTTGACATTGCTGTACGGAACGTTGTCGGCATCAATAAGGACAGCGAGTTTTAATTCTTTCGGATTGTTCATAATAATTATTTTGCAACCCAAAGATACAAGATTTATCATTAGAACCGTGTTATATGCTGGCTTCTCAGAATCTGCAATCCAAGAACATACTGCATAAGATTTGGAAAACAAGTCCAATAATATCGAATCCAGAGTGGCAAAATCTAAAAAGACAATGTCCAAAATAAACAAGACAATGTCTCAATCGAACAAGGCAATGTCCCAATCGAACAAGGCAATGTCCCAATCGAACAAGACAATGTCCCAATCGAACAAGACAATGTCCCAATCGAACAAGACATGTCCAAATCGAACAAGACAATGTCTCAATCGAACAAGGCAATGTCCCAATCGAAACAAAGTTTTAATAATATAAGACAGAATATACGCAACGCATTGGCAATATAAAACTTACCAAATACACTACACTGCCAGCATTAACCTCGGTTTCACGAAACGATTAGCCCTGATGGCAGCGGCATCCTTTTATTGCCTTTGAAAAACTTGTATAATGGCTAAAACCAAAGCAATAAAAGATACAGCGAACAGCAGGAAACAGCTCCTGAAAATAATTGGGATACACTACCGGTTTTAAATTAGAAATAATTAATTTTGCGCCATCTGGAAAAACCGATTTATACATTGATTTATGGTAAAAGATTTATTCGAAAGAATCCAAAATAATAAAGGTCCGTTAGGAAAATGGGCTTCACAGGCAGAAGGCTATTATGTATTTCCGAAACTCGAAGGCGATTTGGGTCCGAGAATGCAATTTCACGGCAAGGAAATCCTCAATTGGAGTATTAATGATTATCTGGGACTGGCCAACCATCCTGAGGTGAGAAAGGCCGACAGCGATGCGGCGATACAATATGGCGCGGCCTATCCGATGGGTGCCAGAATGATGAGCGGGCAAACCGACGCGCATGTGCAGTTGGAGAATGAACTGGCTGCTTTTGTGATGAAAGAATCGGCTTATTTGCTCAATTTTGGGTATCAGGGAATGGTTTCGATCATTGATGCGCTGGTAACCAAAAACGATATTATTGTTTATGATGTAGATTCGCACGCGTGTATTATTGACGGTGTAAGGCTGCACATGGGCAAGCGTTTTACCTACAAGCACAATGATCTTGAAAGTATGGAGAAAAACCTGCAGCGCGCTACAAAAATGGCCGAAGAGACCGGAGGCGGAATCCTGTTCATTACAGAAGGTGTTTTCGGGATGCGCGGACAACAGGGAAAACTGAAAGAAATTGTCGCTTTTAAGGAAAAATACAATTTCAGGTTGCTTGTAGATGATGCGCATGGTTTTGGTACGCTTGGAAAAACAGGTGCCGGAGCAGGCGAGGAGCAGGGCGTTCAGGATGATATTGATGTCTACTTTTCAACTTTTGCCAAATCGATGGCGAATATTGGTGCTTTCGTCGCTGCGGATAGGGATATCATTGATTACCTGAAATACAACCTCCGTTCTCAGATGTTTGCCAAAGCATTGCCGATGATCCAGACTATAGGCTCACTTAAACGCCTTGAAATGTTGCGGACGATGCCGGAACTGAAAGACAAGCTTTGGGAAAATGTCAACGCTTTGCAAAACGGATTGAAAAGCCGCGGATTTGATATTGGTGATACCAATACCTGTGTTACTCCGGTTTACCTGAATGGTACAATTCCGGAAGCGATGATGCTCGTAAATGATTTGAGGGAGAATTACCATATTTTCCTTTCGATAGTGGTTTATCCGGTTGTTCCGAAAGGCATTATCCTTTTAAGAATGATTCCGACCGCGTCGCATACATTGCAGGATATCGATGAAACACTCGATGCTTTTGAAGCGGTACGCGAAAAACTGGTAAACGGTACGTACATGAAGATTGCTTCGGAGAAAACAGTTGACATGAGTGAAGAAAGATAATAGTCATTTATTTAAGATATAGAACCATTTCGGTAACGGAATGGTTTTTTTATGCGTGCGATTGAAATATTCCGTAATTTTATAAAAACACTACAATTATGAAAAGAGCAATAGTATTAGCAGCGCTGACATTAATTTGCTGTAAAAAACAGGAAACAATTGCCATTCCCGATGTGCAGAAAGAAATCACTACCGGAATTTCCAAAAGCGAATGTTATTTGGGAGTATTGAAGAACGATACGATTAGGATGCAAATTACAATCAAAGATTCGGTTGTAGAAGGAAAATTAAGCTACCGTTTTTTTGAAAAGGATAAAAATGATGGCACATTGAGCGGAAGGATGGAAGGCGATACGCTTTTTGCTGCTTATACGTTTCAATCAGAAGGAAGCGAGTCAATCCGCGAAGTGGCTTTTCTCAAAAAAGGCAACACTTTCACAGAAGGCTATAGTGATGTGGAAGAAAAAGACAATACAGTTGTTTTTAAAGACAAAAGCCGCCTGGATTTCAACAGTAAAACGATTCTCACCGAAACTGATTGCAAATAACAAGTACCAACAGAAAGATTTATTTTACAGGTCTTTCCTGAAAGTCATGCGGCGCCGGTTAATCACTGGCTCAAAGTTTTTCCAAAGATTGTGGATCGCATGGTTTTCTTCCAGTTCCGGCGTCCGGATACAGGTTTTAATGCCTTTTTCAGTAAATGTATTGTAATATTCTTTAAAGATAATGGCTGTAACGCCTTTGTTTTGGTATTCGGGCGTGATGCCAATCAGATAGAAAAGCACTTCTTTACTGTGCTTTCTTGCTTGTAGCAAATGATAAAAACCAAATGGGAATAATTTGCCTTTTGCCTTTTGGAGCGCATGCGAAAAAGAAGGCATTACGATACTAAAAGCAATTAATTTATCGTCTTTATCAACAATAAATTTGATGTATTCGGGATTGATAAAGCTGATGTATTTCTTTTTAAAATAAGCTATCTGTGTCTCGTTGATGGCAACAAACGAAGAAAGCTTCGCATAGGAATCATTGAACAGCGCAAACATTTTATCTACATATGGCATAATATCGGAGGTTTTGGTAAAAGCCAAAGAGGTAAGCCCGTATCGTTTGGTAACCAGTTCCTGCGCTTTCATGAAAAGTTCCGGTTTGACATTGGCAAAAGGGAATTCGCTTTCCTGAAATTCTTTTTCCTTGACATAACCCAATTGCAGTAAATGCTCCTTGTAATACGGATAATTATACCATGTGATCATAGAACCCATATGGTCATATCCTTCTGTGATGATGCCAACTTTATCCAGATTGGAAAATCCTATCGGACCTTCAACATATTCAAGATGGTGTTTTCTTCCGAGTTCGTAGACTTTTTCGAGTAAGGCTTTGGTAACTTCAATATCATCGATGACATCCCACCATCCAAAACGGACTTTACTTTTCTGCTGGATATTCACTTCGTCCCAATTGATAATCGCGGCAATGCGGCCAACAATCTTACCATCCCTGTAAGCCAGATACAAATAGGCTTCGGCAGTTTCAAAAGCAGGATTTTTGGTCTTGTCAAAACTTTCTATTTCCTCCTGAATTAAAGGCGGCACCCAATAAGGATGGTTTTTATAGAGCGTAAAAGGAAAAGTAACGTAGTCTTTGAGTAATTTTTTAGTATTAACTTCAGTAATGGTAACCATATTATTTTGCTTTGTCGTCTCCACCGTTTTCAATTTCGTCAAGACGCTTTTTTGCTTTTTCTTTTTTCTTATCCTTTTTCTTGTCTTCTTTGCTTTTTTCCTCTTTCGGAATCCTAAGATAGACTTCATTGTAATTGGCATCAAAACGCCAGGAAAGTCCCACGCCTCCAATTAAAATCGATGGCGTGTCTTTTAAATTGGTTCCGATGGAAGCATCAACCTGTACATTTTGTTTGACTAAGAAAGCCGCGCCACCTCTGAAAACAAGATCAGAATAGTAATCACCGCTGTATACCTGTCCTTCGATAAAACCGGACCATCTCGGACTAAAACCGCGCGTTAATGTGGCGATAAAATCAATGTTTTTGCTGGTTGGGAATTTATCAATGATCGTATTGGTGACAAAAACAAACTTCCCGAATTGGTGTTGTGTCAATAACATTCCTTTTAAACTGGTTTTCTTGTCGGGAGGAACATTATTTCCGCTCGCATCCCGAGGTCGGATAAAAACATCATTGGAAAGGTTAATATTGACCCCGGCATAAACGCCAACTGCCGGAATAAACTGCCTCCAGCTGAATTTATGGTTGGCTTTCCAACTGTATAAATTGGGTTTTGCCTGATAATTCTTTTCAGGATCATAGAGAAGGAATTTTGCACCAATTGTGGTTTGTTTTAAGCCACTGTGTTTTTCATCTATAAGTGCTCTGGTGTAATTTTCATTTTGGTATTGCAATTCGGCTATGAATTCGAGCTGCTCAAAAAAAGCACCGTACCGAACAGTGAGATCACTTCCAAAACCACTCGCCTGATAATCAGTAAGGTTGTGCTCTTCATTAAATCCGTAGAAACCCAGTTCTGCCTGAATCACCGTTTTCCCGACTGAAAAAGCAGCCATTGATTCTCCCGGCCTGTTAGAATTGATGACATCTGTAAACTGGGCATAATTTACAGCAGAAGCCAATAAGAATGCTGGTAACATGAAAAGCTTTATTCCTGACATAGGTTCATTTTAAAGTTAAACTTCATAACGCAATTCAAATGTACTATATTTTATTATTTATTTAAGAATGATTACTGAGCGGATTTAGTATTTTTGGAAAAAATATTTGATTATGGAAACCGCATCTTTTAGTGGTGTTTTGAAAGCGATATTTTACTTTATCGTTTTCTACTATGCTTTTAAATTTCTTGCCCGCTTGTTCTTGCCGGTTTTGGTAAAGAAAGCTGTAGAGAAGGCCGGACAGAATTTTCAGCAGTACAACCAATCCCAATCCTACAACCAAACGGCTTCACCTAAAGATGAAATTGTATATGATACTACTAAATCTACTAAACCGCGGGAAACAAAAAAAGTAGGCGAATATGTTGATTATGAAGAAATCGACTAAAAAAAGGTAAGATTGCCATACAGGCTGCTGGACGGAGTGATTATTTTGACTATTTTTGGCTTTTCAATCAGGACACTCCAAGCATTATGAAGATATTCGATAAGTTTTATCCACACGCATTAGCTGTTATAGGCTTTGTACTTATTTCCCTTATCTATTTTTATCCTGTTCTGCAGGGAAAAAAAATCTATCAGTCAGATATTATCCAATATACCGGAATGGCCAAGGAGCAAAACGACTTCAGGGCTTCTGAAAATGCTGAGCCGTATTGGACAAATTCCGCATTTGGCGGTATGCCAACTTATCAATTAGGCGCAAATTATCCACACAATTACATCAAAAAAATAGACGGTGTTTTGCGCTTTTTGCCACGTCCGGCAGATTATCTGTTGCTGTATTTTCTGGGTTTTTATGTGCTTTTACTGGTGATGAAAGCAAGACCTCTACAGGCTTTTTTCGGTGCTTTGGCATTTGGATTTTCCACTTATCTCATTGTTATTCTTGGTGTTGGTCATAATGCAAAAGCACATGCTATTGCCTATATGCCATTAGTGGTTTCGGGCGTACTGCTGGTTTTTAGGCGCAGGTTTGTTGTCGGAGGAATTTTGACTATGGTCGCCGCAGCGTTAGAGATCAATGCGAATCACTTTCAAATGACCTATTATTTACTTATCTTATTATTGATCATTACCGGATTTTTCGTTGTTAAATTTGTTAGAAAGAATGACTTCAAGACGCTATTGTATGCGTTCGGCGTTTTTGCCGTGGCCGGAATTCTGGCTATTGGTGTCAATGCAACCAATCTGATGGCGACGGCAGAGTATACGAATTTCAGCATGCGTGGAAAAAGCGAACTCACCTTCAATCCCGATGGTTCCAAAAATGTTACGACATCATCGATGACTAATGATTACATTACAGAATACAGTTATGGGATTGCCGAAAGCCTTAACCTGATTGCGCCAAGATTGTTCGGTGGTTCAACCAATGAGCCTTTAGGGAAAGATTCCCATGTGGTTGAATTCCTCCAGACACAGCAAATCGCAAAAGACCAATACATCACCGAAGCGCAGGCAGTTGAATATGCGTCGGGCGGAATGCCAACTTATTGGGGCGACCAGCCTATTGTTGCAGCTCCGGCCTATATCGGAGCTATTGTATTTTTTCTTTGCATTCTCGCACTTTTTAGTGATAAAAGAAAAATTAAATATGCCTTTTTAGCGGGTGCTGTTTTTTCCTTAATGCTGTCATGGGGTAAAAATTTTGCGGGATTAACCAATTTCTTTATTGATTATGTTCCGTTTTATGATAAGTTCAGAGCCGTTTCCTCGATCCAGATCATTCTTGAATTGTGTATTCCGGTACTGGCGATTATGGGACTCAGTAGTTTCTTCAAATCAGAAAAAGACAGGCAATGGCCTATGTTATGGAAATCGGCAGCAGTATCTCTGGGCATTATTGTGCTGTTGTATGTAGGGAAGGGATTGTTTAGTTTTTCTACGATTCAGGATGATCAGGTAGTAAAATCGATGGATCCTCAATTTCTGGTAGCCTTAAAAGCAGACAGGCTGGATATGTATGTGTCCGATCTGCTGCGTTCCGGGATTTTTATTGCAGCTGCTATTGTTATTTTATGGCTGCATATTAAAGGAAAACTGTCTCAAACTTTCGCTGTGATCATTATTGGTACACTGATGGTTTCCGATTTGGTTTTCATTGACAAGAAATATGTTGATGCTAAAAGTTTTGTCAGTGCCAAAGAAGTAGATGAACCTTTTCATGTTTCTGAAGCTGATTCCCAAATACTTCAGGATACGTCGGTTTATCGCGTGTACGACATTCAAGGCAGATTGCAGGGAAAATCTTCTTATTTCCATAAATCCATCGGCGGTTACAGTGCGGTACGTCCGAGAAGAATCGATCAGCTGTTCGAATATATCATTGATAAAAACCTGCCCGAAATTGGAAAATCAATAAATTCAGAAACTTTGTCGCTGACAAAAAGCATTCCTATATTGGACGCGCTCAATATAAAATACATGCTTTTCCCTACTGAAAATGGAGATGTTCCGATCACAAATCCCTTTGCTAATGGCAATGCCTGGTTTGTAAGCAATATTAAATCGGTAACTTCGGCTGATGCGGAAATTAAAGCATTGGAAGATACCAATTTGAAAAATACTGCAATTATCAATAGCAAAGATTTTTCCGAAATTAAAGCAGCTAATTTTTCTGCAGACAGTACAGCAACGATTACCTTAAATACTTACAAGTCCAATTATATCAAGTATAAAACTAATAATCCAAAAGATGGATTGGCAGTGTTTTCGGAGATTTACTATCCGAAAGGATGGAATGTATATGTTGACGGAAAGAAAAGTACTATTTTCAGAGCCGATTATGTATTAAGGGCTATGGAAATTCCGGCAGGAAAGCATATTGTTGAATTTCGCTTTGAACCTGAGGTTATTCAAACAGGCGGTACAATTGCTTTGGCAAGTTCCATCGGAATGCTGTTTTTGATTGTTGGCGGACTCTATTTCGAACGAAAAAAGAAATGGCATGAAGTAAAGGAATAACAATGATTTTATCGTTCTAAAATAGTCCAAACAGTACAACAAAATGAAAAAAGTCCTGATCATTACCTATTATTTTCCACCAGCAGGCGGTCCGGGTGTTCAGCGTTGGCTGAAATTTGTCAAGTATCTGCCGGATTTTGGCATTCAGCCCGTTGTGTATGTTCCGGAAAATCCTACGTATCCGATAACAGATCAGGAATTGGTAAAGGACATTTCTGATAAAGCGATTATCATCAAGCGGAAAATCTTTGAACCTTACGGCCTTGCTTCGGTTTTTTCAAAAAATAAAACGAAGACAATCAGTTCCGGAATTATCGCAAGCGAAAGGAAACAGACCCCGATGGATAAATTCCTCTTGTGGATAAGAGGCAATCTTTTTATTCCCGATGCCCGGATTTTCTGGGTCAGGCCATCCGTCAGATTTTTGAAGAAGTACATAAAGAAACATGGCATTGATACTATTGTCACTTCTGGTCCGCCACACAGTATGCATCTTATTGGCTTACATCTGAAAGAAAAACTTCCTGTTACATGGATTGCAGATTTCCGTGATCCGTGGACTACAATTGGCTATCATAAAGCATTGAAATTATCTGCATATGCGGAAAATGAGCATCAAAACCTGGAACATCAGGTACTCAATGCCGCCGATAAAATTATTGTAACGAGCAACAATACCAAACTCGAATTCGAGGGAATTACAGACAAGCCTATAACTGTAATCACGAATGGTTATGATATGGTTGAACAATCAGAAATACATCCTGATAAGAAATTTTCGGTTGCGCATATCGGTTCATTTTTATCAGGGCGGAATCCGGTAATACTTTGGCAAACCATATCTGAACTGGTCAAAGAAAATACCGAATTCGCGAAATACTTTGAACTGAAACTGATAGGTACTGTCAGTACGGAGATTTTGGAAATGATCCATGCCTACAACCTCGATGATTACCTGAATCTCATTGGTTATGTTTCACATACCGAAGCAATGGAACACCAAAAAAAATCCCAGGTTTTATTACTGGTTGAGATTAATTCATTTGATACGATTAGTATTATTCCGGGTAAATTATTTGAATACATGGTTTCGGGCAGGCCAATAATTGCCATCGGACCAAGAGGCTCTGATTTTGCGGAAATAATTAATGATACCAATACCGGCGTTTTCTTTGATTATGATGAAAAAGACAATCTTAAGAAAGTTTTTCTCGATTATTTTGATAAATTTTCCGAAGGCAACCTGAAAACCTATCCGGTTGGACTGGACCAATATTCCAGGAAAAGCCTTACCCAAAAATTGGCCGGTCTTATACAGAATCCTAAATAAACAATTGAATCCTTATGGGAATCGTATTAAACCAGTCGGTCAAAAACACCCTTATTACTTATTTTGGTTTCGGAATAGGCGCTGTCAATGCCCTGTTTTTATACACTAATTTTTTGGGAAAAACCCATTATGGAATGGTGGCTTTTCTGCTTTCTGCCTCAAGTATCATGATGCCTTTGATGGCTTTTGGGGTCCATAATACGCTGATTAGGTTCTATTCAAGATGCACTTCGGAGACAGAGCGCGAAAAATTTCTCAGTTTTATGCTGATCATGCCTTTGGTTTTAATTGTACCTGCCTCAGTGATTTCTTATTTCTTCTACGATCAGATTGCCTATTTTATATTGCGCCGTAATCCTTCAGTCAGGCCATTTCTATGGCTGATTCCTTTAATCGGAATCTGCATGGGCTATTTTGAAGTGTTTTACGCATGGGTAAAAGTCCATATGCAATCAGTTTTCGGTAATTTTATCAGTGAAGTTCTGGTGCGGGTTGTTGTTATGTTGATGTTGTTTTCCGTGCATTGGAACTGGCTTACAAAAGAAGGCTTTATATATGGATTATTTGTTGCTTACCTACTGCAATTACTCGCAATGATGGGTTATGCCATGTATGTGAAAATGCCGGTCTTTGCTTTTGATATTCCACACAATGTGAAAGAAATTTTTGGTTACTCTTTCTTTATCATTTTATCGGGAAGTGTGGCGGTTTTACTGCTTGATTTTGATAAAGTAATGATTCCGGCTTATGAAAACATAGGAAGTAACGCACTTTACTCTGTTGCCATTTTTATAGCAACGGTGATTGCCGTTCCAGGCAGGGCAATGCTGCAAATTATTTATCCGATCACGGCCAAGTTGATGGGTCAGAACAACATGGAAGAACTGGACGATTTGTATAAAAAAAGCGCCATCAATCTTCAGGTATTTGGCGGATTGGTGATGCTGGGAATTTTTCTGAATATTAAGGAATTGTATTTGCTGATTCCTTCTGAATACAGTGGCGGAATTCTGGTGGTTTTCCTAATAGGATTATCGAAATTTTATGATATGATTCTTGGAAATAACAATGCGATCATTTTAAATACAAAATATTACAGGGCAGTATTATTTTTCGGGCTGCTGCTGGTTTTGATGATGATTGTGTTAAATATGCTTTTCATTCCAATGTATGGCATTGTGGGTTCGGCATTGGCAACGCTTATTTCTGTTATAATCTACAATACAATCAAATTATTATTTGTGGTGAAGAAAATGAATCTGTATCCTTTTACACTGAATACGGTTAAGTCTTTCGGAATAATAAGTATCGTATTTGTGGTTTTTTATTTTTGGGATTTCCCTTTTCATCCGATACTGAGCATCTCGGTCAAATCAGTTTTAATTGTTATGGTGTATGGCTATCTACATTATAGGATGTCAGTTTCAGCGGAAATAAATGATGTAGTCGATAAATTTACGGGTAAACTTTTTTCAAAAAGAAAGTCCCATTGATAATGTACCAACAGGACTCCTAACCAACCAATTTTATTTGAACCCAAATTTTTATTTCAACTACTATGCCAAAAGTGGCTAAACAAAAATTATTCACTCAGGTAACGGAGTAATTAAAATACAATCAGGAAATTGTAAATTTGGAATTATTAAAATTTTCAATATGTTACTTTGTTTAAGATCAAATTTTTATACTTTTGGCGAAATTGAAAATGCTAAAATGAAGAAGATTATTTGTTTTTTTTTGCTGCTGGCTTTCCATGTGGTTTCCTCACAAACACTTCCGGCTGGAAAAATGCCACCACGAGTTAATGAGCAAACCCGTTTTATTTCAGACAGCAGGCTATTTTATATTTGGAATCCGGAAAAAGACGGCTACGATTTAAAAGACACTGAATTTGAAAATTCGATTATTGATATCCGCGAAATCAATACCAGAAACAGCGGTTATATTGTCATTAGCCTAACTGATGACGGCAGGACCAGATTGTATCATGGTTCCATTATTTCCTTTACAGTTGATGAAGATGGGAATTCTACCTGGGTGATGCGGTCCAAGAATGCCAGAGGAAAACTGGTTTTGAATCCGCAAAAGAAAACAATGACCTATTCTTATGAAAGCAATGAGGAACGCTATGTGAAAATTTTTATTTTCAATTTATTTATCGAACCAACAGAAAAATCGGAATAATCAGATTTTATCTTTTAAATACTTTCCGGTAATGGATTTCTTATTTTTTACAATTTCTTCCGGAGTTCCAACCGCCAGTAACCGTCCGCCATTTTCTCCGCCTTCGGGACCAAGATCAATAACATAATCGGCACATTTTATCAAATCTAGATTGTGCTCAATCACAATGATGGAATGTCCTTTGTCAATCAAAGCATCAAACGACGCCAATAATTTTTTAATATCATGAAAATGTAAACCAGTAGTTGGCTCGTCAAAAACGAATAATGCTTTTTCTTTCGTACTTCCTTTTACAAGGAATGAAGCCAATTTTATACGTTGTGCTTCACCGCCTGATAATGTAGAAGAAGATTGACCTAATTGCACATATCCCAATCCAACATCTTGTAATGGCTGGAGTTTCTGTATAATTTTAGTTTGCTTCACCTGATTGAAGAAAGCCACAGCATCGTCAACGGTCATTGTTAAAATATCATCTATATTTTTACCTTCAAAATAAATTTCGAGAATTTCTTTCTTAAAGCGTTTTCCGTTACAGGTGTCGCAAGGCAGCTGAACATCGGCCATAAAAACCATTTCTACATTGATAGCGCCTTCACCTTTACAGGTTTCACAACGGCCACCATCCACATTAAAGGAAAAATGTTTGGGCTGGTAACCACGAATTTTAGACAATTTTTCTTTTGCGTACAAGTCGCGGATATCATCATATGCCTTGATATAAGTCACAGGATTGGATCTTGAACTCCTGCCAATCGGATTCTGGTCTACATATTCTATATGGTGAATCTTATGGTAAAATCCCCGCATCTCTGAAAACTGGCCCGCTTTTTCGCCCACGCCATCCAGTTTTTTCTGCATGGCAGGGAAGAGGATTTTTTTAACCAGCGTACTCTTGCCGCTTCCGGAAACGCCAGTAATGACAGTAAGTACTTCCAGTGGAAACTTGACATCGACATTCTGTAAATTGTTTTCCCTTGCGCCAAGTATTTCAATGTAGGTTGCCCATTTTCTCCTCGTGCGCGGAACCGCAATTTCGAGGTCTCCGTTAAGGTATTTTGCAGTGAGCGAAGAAGACTTTAAGATTTCATCATAAGTGCCTTGCGCGACGAGATTTCCGCCGAATGTTCCGGCTTCAGGACCAATATCAATAATCATATCGGCCGCCTTCATAATATCTTCATCGTGTTCGACAACGATAACCGTATTGCCAAGATCGCGCAGTGATAATAGCACAGTAATCAAGCGTTCGGTATCTTTGGGATGAAGGCCG
>Ga0247814_10001082_pt1 | contig 17136 bp, 8 predicted proteins | sample UWRJL179409R1_FD_179947 | JGI IMG/M metagenome (GOLD analysis project Ga0247814, IMG submission 179947) | Plant litter microbial communities from Arlington Agricultural Research Station in Wisconsin, United States - UWRJ-L179-409R-1 | ecosystem: Environmental > Terrestrial > Plant litter >...
AGCCGGTTGGTAGCGTGCGGTATCTTACAGATTTATAGAGGATCATTTACTAAAAAAATTATCGTACTTACTACAAATTTTGTGACAACGTTGCGCCTAATAGGTTTTAAATTTTTAAATTGGGCGTTTACAGCAACTACATTATATTTGTTATTAACCGGTTACGCAAAACTACTTCTCTTTTTGCCAGTGCGCTATGTGCAGATATATTTAACAAACACCTTGATTTATTATTTAGACTAATTAAAATTAAACAAATTATTTCACTTACTTTGCGGTTATAATTTTTGTTTACAATGGTTCTTTCTAAAAAAAATATCGCGCTTGTTTTTTTTACTTTTTTATTCTGGATAAACGGTTCTTTATCATATGCACAGGAAAAAGACAAAACAGCGCTGCAGCAAAAAGTAATCCTAAATGGTAAACTGTTTAAAGAAAACATAAATAAGGCTTTTTTACAAACCAATACTTTGCTACATGAGGCCGTGAGGGAAAAAGATTCATTGTCAGAATTAAAACTCCTTGAGCGCAAATGCCTTTACTATTATAACAAAGAAGACATTAACAGCCTGGTTACCGCCTGCAGGATCCTTCAGGAAAAAGCTACCGAATATAATAATTCAAATTCTGCAGCAATGGCACATGTTTATCTGGCCGAAACGCTGTCTATAAACGGATTGCATGATAAAGCTATTGCCCAACTGGACAAGGCACTCCTGGTTATAGATAAAGCTGTAAAAAAAGACATTAAGACCGTATACACTAAGGCCAATATTCTTATAAGCCAGGGAAATATTTATAATGATATGGGCAAACCCGCAAAAGCAGCTGAAAGGCTGATAAGGGCTATAAAAAATTATGACGAATTAAGTGATCCGAAGGAAATAAAACAGGTTAATTACCTTAATTATGCCAATCTTGCCAGTATATATGCCGAAATTGATGTAGACTCTGCCGCCTACTATGTACAAAAATCTATTAGCCTGAAGCCGGACTGCTACCCCGACACCGATGGAATGATGGGGCTTAATAATCTTGTTTTAGGTAAAGTACACCTTAAAAAAAAAGATTACAATACCGCGTTAAGCTACTTTTTAAAAGCAGAAACTATAAGTACTAAAAGAGGGGAAACACTTAATGCTGCCGATCTTTACAAATGCATTATAACGGCATATACAGCATTAAAAAATACTTCAAAAGCCGGCGAATATCAGCAAAAATTAGAAGAGCACGAACTAAGGACACTTAAAAGCAAATACGATTCTTTGCATAAAGTACTTACCGTGCCCGAAGAAAAAACTCCTTTTTATGAAAGGTATGTCCTTTTTATTGCTGCCTGTGGCCTTATAGTATTTATTGCAGTTGCTTTATATTTATACAGGAGAAATAAAACAGAAAGTACTGCAAAAAGCAGTATTAGTTTAACCGATATTGAAGATAAATATGAATCGTTAATAGAACTCATAAAGAAAGACGACCCCAGCTTTTTCTTTATTTTTGAGGAACTCTACCCTGATTTTAAACCTAAAATTTTAAGTATTGAGCCCGGTATTTCGCGTGCTGAAATGGAGTTTTGTACTTTTTTAAAATTAAATCTTTCTACAAAAAGAATAGCACAGCTTAAATTTTTAGAGGTACGCACAGTACAGAATAAAAAATATAAGATCAGGAAAAAACTCAACATACCCCAGGAGGCAGATATATACAATTGGTTTGCGCACGTGTAATGTTACTACATTATTTAGCAACATTTAAAAAAACATAAAATACTTTAAATCAGCAGTAGAGTATAAAAAGAGTAGGTGTTTTTACTTACAAAAGCAAAAAAGTGTACCGCTTTTTGTTTGACGGGATACCTCATAATAATATTTTTGCACCATCTTTATTTAGAATAAATAAAAATAAAGATTTATTAACTAATATATAATTATGAGTAATTTTTATCAATCAATTACATTTTGGGCATTTACCCTGTTAGCTTCGGTACAGGTAAATGCACAATCTGAGCCGCAAATCCTGCCGCTTACTCTAACAGGCTTTAATGCCGATGTTGTTGCCGAAGGTATCGGCGGCAATGCAAACGAAAAGACCACACATTCGGTAGATGCATTTTATGTGTTTTATTCTAAAGATTTTGTGCCTTCAATCCCCCACTCTTCGTCAGCATCAGCTTTAACTTATGGCGGCGGCCTCGAAAATAACGGTACGCTGCTAAGTACAGCAGTTACCGGCCTTACTTTCCAGATGGCAAATTATGCCTCTAACAATGCCTTACTATTAAGAAACAATGTTACCAACCAGGGTACTTTAGCACTGGACACGCCTAAAAAAGCAGAAAAATTATACATAGCCGCTGTAAGGGGCGAAGGAGGTTCGGGAGCGGCAGATAACCACGATGTAACGGTAACCGTTAATTTTGCCGACGGCACATGGCAGGATATTGTTTTTCAGGCAACGGCATGGTGGCAGGATGGTGCTGCTCCTGCAAACACAGCAATTGCCGGTACAGGCGAAATATCAAGAAATTCTGCCACTTCAGGCTGGGCTCCAAGAAACGAATTCAGGGGCAGCACACAGGCAAGCCTTTTTTATAACGAACTTAATTTAGACGCTGCAAATTATGATAAAGAAATTACTTCTATAAGTTTTAATAAAGCAACAACGGCCAATGCGGCACACACTACAGCAATTTTAGCGGTAAGTATATATACAACTGAACCTGTAGTTACACAACCTGCAATAACAGGATTTACTTATGATATTATAGCTAACGGTATTGGCAATGCATCCGACTCTTCAGATCTTGGTATGGATGAGCAAAACCAAAGGGCGTTGGTTTCGTTAGATTTTCAGGCAACTGCCCAAAGTACCGTACCTACACGCGGCTTGCCAATAGATGGATTTATAAACAGCGTCGCTACACCGGGCATAACATACCGGCTTGCTGATTATACTGGAGCTAACGCACTGTACTTAACACCAACGTACGTAACAGGGTCTGTAAACGATCAAAACTCGGGCACGTTATCATTCACGGCACAAAACAGAGATAAAATATACATTCTTAGTACCGCAACAGGTGGCGGCGCTACGGGTTTAACTTACAACGCTGTGGTTAATTTTAACGACGGTACTACACAAGCGGCAACATTACAGGCAAGAGACTGGTATGGAGGCAGCCCGTATGCCATACAGGGAATAGGTAGGGTTAACAGGGCAAACAATAATCTTGAAGAGCAGTCTAACGTTGCTAACCCAAGGCTGTATGAAGACGTAATTACACTTACTGCCGAAAACCAGAGCAAAACCATTACCGGTATTACCTTTAATTTTGAAGGTGATGCATCTGCCGAATGGGGTAACGAAATAAGGCTTGCAATATTAGCGGTAGAAACTACTGTAGCGCAGCCTATAGTGGCAATAACAGCTGTAGCCCTAACTACACAAAATAATGTACCCGCCACTATTACAACAAACGAAGGCTCTTTACAACTGGTTGCAGCAGTAAACCCGGGCAATGCCAGCCAGGCGGTAACATGGTCTATAATTGCAGGAAATGATTTTGCTTCGCTTAGCAACAGCGGTTTATTAGCTGCTACTGCTAACGGAACAGTAACGGTTCGTGCCACATCGGTAGCAGATAACACTAAATTCGACCAGATAGAAATTACCATTACCGGGCAGGTACAGGGTTATTGCGAGGCTTATTTTATTAATGGCTGCGAAAACCTTAATATATCTAACGTAGTTACAACAGGAGCCCAGCAAAACATAAGCAATGCTACAACAGGCTGCATTGGCACTACCGATACTACTAACGGTTACAGCAATTACACCAGTGTAGTTTTAAAGGCATACAGAAATACACCCGTAACTTTTACGGTTAACTTTACAGGCAGCCTTACCAATTTTACGTACCTGTCTGCATGGGTAGACTGGAACCATGATTATACATTTAGCGATGATGAATCGGTTTACGTTTCTACTACCGAAGAGGTTTCGGGGGCGCTTCAGTTTACCACAACGGCTCCTGCTAATGCTGTAATTGGGCAAACCAGGATACGCCTTAAAGCCGTTAGCGGATGGATAGGTTCAGGGTCATGCGGATACAACTCTCAGGGAGAAGTTGAGGATTATACATTCGAAATACTTTCAGATGAGCCAACATACTGTACACCAACCTATACAGGATGGGCAGTTAACGAGCCCGCCGAACCTATCACATCGGTACAGTTTGGGGTAGACGAGAATGTGGCCAATGCAATTAATCAGACATCAGCTTCAGAAGTTTCTATAGAGACACCAAGGTACGAAGATTTTTCGGCAGTAGCTGTAGATGTAACCAAAGGCAATACCTATACGCTTCGTGTTAAGGCAAATACTAACGGTAACAACACTAACTACATTACCATTTATTTTGACTGGAATGGTGACGGCACCTTCTCTAACCGTACACCGGAAAATGCAGAACAGCAGCAGCAACTTATTAACCAGCCGGAAAAACACCAGCACACAACAGCTATAATAAACAGTAACGGCCTTGATACTGCCGAAATGGTGCACACCGTTACCATACCTAACGATGCTGCTACAGGCCGTACAAGAATGCGTATTGTTAAGAATTATAATGCACCGTCTAACGGCCCGTGCAGCAACCCGTTCTTCCCAAGGGGGCAGGTTGAAGATTATACATTAAACATACAGAACGGTATTGAGATTGAAGAAGTAACCGTCACAACGGCAAACAGCGTAGAGGCGGTTATAACTACACAGGGCGGCACGCTACAGCTTGTTGCCACGGTAGCCCCTACAGCAACTGCCAGCCAAAACGTTACATGGACGGTAACGTCAGGTTCAGATTTTGCTACGGTTAACACCGGTGGTTTGGTAACAGCAGTAAGCAATGGTACTGCAGTAGTGCGTGCAACATCGGTACAGGATACTACTAAGTTTGACGAAATAGAGATAACGGTTGCTGTGGCAGGCCCTTGTGATGCGGTTGAGGCTTTTCGTTATGAGTTTGATGATTTTACTGCATTCCCGGAGCAATGCTGGGCTTCAAGCCAGGGTTACCCTATGATAGGCTTAACTACAGATGCCGATAAGGCAATAAGGCTTTACAGCTTTACAAACCCAACAGCAGACTTTTACATTGTTTCGCCGGCGGTTTCAACCATAAACGGTGAATATGTTTTAGAGTTTGATATTGAGTCGGTTGCTGCAAATGCTGCTGGCGGCACACTACAGGTAGGAACGCTTGCTGCTCAAAATGACTACTCAACCTTTGCGCCTGTAGGCAGCCCTATAGTGCTTTCGGCAGCAACAGCCTACACTTCTTTACCCGTACCGGCTGTTCAGGGCCATCAGTATGCAGCTATTAAATATACTCCTACAGGTGTACACCAAATAGTCACTATTGATAATATTGAATGGAAATTAGCTGAAGAACTGGGCACAGGCAACTTTAATACATCAGGCATTAAGGTATATCCTAACCCATCTAAAGATATTGTGAACATAGATACTGCATTGCAGATAGAATCGGTAAATGTATTTAGCCTCGTAGGCCAAAAAGTATTCTCCGGCACTACAAACCGTGTAGATTTAGCATCTTATCCGGCAGGGGTTTATATGTTCCAAATAATAACGGCAAATAACCAAACACAGGTATTTAAAGTAATTAAACAATAAACATAAGTAGCTTTTTTGTTTCAAAAGAGGCATTTAAAAAGGATCAATTCTTTTTAAGGCCTCTTTTATTCATAAATATACTTTCTAAAAAAGTAAGATAATATTTAATAAAAGCCTGTACAACACAATTAAATTAATGCCCAATGAATAATACAAAAGCATCTGCCTTTTTGTTTTTTTGTTTTCTTATTTTTAATCAGCTAACCGCACAGGTATGCCCTGTACCTTTTAATATAGCAGCCATAAATACTACCGATACCGAGGCCGAATTTATATGGCAGTCTGCAGGCAGCGAGGCCGAATGGGAAATTATTATACAGATAGAAGGCACTGCCCCGCCGGCTACCAACGTTTCGGGAGAAAGGGTTATAACCATGAGCTATTTTGCCGATTTTATAATTCCCCTAACAGGATATGATGTATATGTAAGGGCAATTTGTTCTTCTGCACAATACAGCGCATGGAGTCCGCCTTTTAACTATTACAGCCCCGTGGCAAACGACAATTGCGCGAACGCTACAGTGCTCCCTGTAAATCAAAACGAAAATTGCACGCAAAGCACACCCGCAATATTTATGGGGTCTACCCCATCTGCCGGGCCAAACAGCTGCGGCACATTTAACGATGGCGATATATGGTTTAGCTTTACGGCAACAGGTACTGTACATGCCGTTTCGCTATCAAATTTTACCGGCACTCCCCTACCCCTGGTAGTAACCCTTTATGAGGGTACAGATTGCAATAACCTAAACCAAATGTATTGCAGTAATGTAAATTATATTATGGCGCACGGCCTTACCGCCGGGCAAATCTACTACGTAAAGGCAGCAATAAACCAGGCCAACACTGCGAGGGATGTTACTTTTGATATTTGCGTAAATACCCCAAACCTGGCTAATAACAACACTAATGGACAATGCCTTATTAATACAATTAACAATGACTTTGAAAGCCCGGCTTACGGTTCTAATTCGGTTAACTTTATAAACCACCATACCATGCAGGGCTGGAGGACTACCGCCAGCGACGGCATTATAGAGGTATGGAACAACTATCAAAGTGTTACGGCCTACTCAGGTTCGCAATACATAGAGCTTAATGCCTATGAGGCATCAGGCGTTTATCAGGACCTCAGTACACCTATTGCAACAACCATTAACTACAGCTTTGCTCACCGTGGCCGCCAGGGCACCGATGTTTGCGGGCTGTATGCCGGCCCGCCCGAAGGCCCGTACCAACTAATTTATACGGCAACAACAGGCAGTTCGGCATGGGGCTTTTATACAGGCACCTACACAGTGCCCGCAGGGCAAACTCAAACACGTTTTAAATTTGAAGCTATCTCTGCTGCTGGAGGCCTTACTGTAGGTAACTTTTTAGATGCTATATCTTTTACCGCAAACAACGGGATACTGTCTCAAAACCCTGTCACGCTTAATTGCAATGTAGATATGGCTACGCTTATAGTGGCAGGCGGCAACGGCACCTGGACAGTACATGCCGACAATCCATCGGCAACGGCAATAGACGATATTCATTCTAATTCACCCACTATTACGGGCTTTTTAGCTGCGGGTATCTATATGTACACCTGGACAACCCTATATTGTACCGATACGCTTATTATAGAACATTTTGGCAGTAGTGTTAGCGCTCCTGTAGTTAATAATGCAACCTATTGCCAAAATGAGGTTGCTGCACCGCTAAACACGCTAATAACAGGATTAACAAACCATACCGTAAAATGGTATACCACCCAAACCGGTGGTGCGGCATTGCCACAGGAACCTGTTGCAGATACTTCGGTTACCGGCACAACAACTTACTATGTGAGCCAGGCTTCACTGGCCGGTACCTGCGAGAGCCCACGGGTACCGTTAACCATTACCGTAAACCGGCCAACAGCGGTTAATGCAGTACTGAACTATGAGTTTACCGAATACTGCCTGCCGTTAACCGTAACAATTTTACCGCAGCCGGGCACAATTCCCGGTGGTGAATTTACAGCTGACAATAGCCTGCAAATAGACCGCAATACAGGTGCAATAAACCTTTCCAATGCTGTAGCCGGGGGGTATGTTATTACCTATACAATACCTGCAAGCACAGCAAACTGCACCGCACAAGGCTTGGCAACATTTAACCTGACACTTAAACAAAGCGTTATACCCGACGCTACTTTTAGGTATGAAGACCTTTGTTATGATAGCACCAATGCACAGCCTGTTGTACCGGCCGGATTTGTATATGGCGGAGAATTCCGGTCTGCTGCGGGGTTATCTATAGATACGGCTACAGGAGCTATAAATGTAGCAGCAAGTAATCCAGGGCAGTATACGGTTACTTATTTTATAGCGGCCAGCCCACAGGATTGCAGGGCCGAAGGAAGAGGAACAACAACGGTAGTTATAAACCAGCCCGCAGTATTTACTGTAACAGGCGAATGTACAGGTACCAACTACCTGCTAACAGTACAGGGAGATGATAATGGTACCATAACCTATACCTGGACGGATGCCGGTGGTCACACAGCCGGTACTGATAACAGGACATTAAACATAACTGAATATTTAAGATTAAACCCCGGTACGGTTATACCGGCAGGCGGCTTGCCTTTTAATGTAGCTGTAAACAACAATGGCTGTATATATAATATACCCCATAATGTAACTTCAGCCTTTTGTAATATTCCTAAAGGTATTTCTCCTAATGGGGATACCTTTAACCAATCGTTTGACCTGACCGGTTTAGGCGTACAAAAACTGGTTATTTACAACAGGTATGGCAAATCGGTTTATGAGCATGGAGCTAACTATACCAACCAGTGGCATGGCCAGGCCGATGGCGGTGGTGAGCTGCCCACAGGAACTTATTTTTATTATATACTTGCGGGCGATAACCGCGAGATAACAGGCTGGGTTTACATTAACCGATAATGCCACACCATTTTTACACACCATTTTTTTACATACCGATGAAATTTAGAATACTGATATTTTTTATATTTATTTATAGCCTTTGTAATGCACAGTATGCCGTTAAGCATTATATAGCCCCGTCGCCATGGCAGTACTGGAGCTTTGCTAATGAGATAGTAGTATCTACTAAAGAATCGGGAAATGTTAGTGTAGCATTGTACAAGAGCAACGGTACTTTTATAACAACCCTCACAGTTACTGCTTCTGCCCCGGTTTCATACCGGTTTATAGGTAGTGCATCTGCCCTGCCCCAAAATGCTGTGGCAACAACCTATAACGACAGGGGGCTTATCGTAGAGGCAACATCCCCCGTATTGGTTAACCTGCGAAATATAGCATCTGATGCCCCGGGTACCAACAGCACTACTATAAAAGGCAATGCCTCCCTGGTAAGCTTTGGTAATGAGGGCATAGGTAACAAATTCAGGTTAGGATATTACAGGAGCAGCTTTACGGGCTTATCGTCCGGCAGTCCTGTATTTTCGGTCATGGCAATAGAAGATGCTACAACTATTACGCTTAACGGTACTGTGCTGGCTACGTTAAACGAAGGGCAAAGCAGGCTCTTTACCGCTCCTGTGGGTGCCTTACTGGAGGCAGATAAACCTGTTGTGGCTAATGTGGGCAGTTATGGCGATACCCCGCAGGCCTGCGGCGGTAATGGTGAAGATGCAACGGTAGACCAGATCGCTCCTGTAAATGTTTTAGGAACGCAATATATGGTTGTAAGGGGCAGCGGTACTGCGGGTACGGGCGTAAACCACCCTGAGCAGACCACAATAGTGGCTACAGAGCCGGGAACTACTGTGCAAATACGAAATTACAATGCCACCGGGCAGCAGCTGGGTACGCCAAGGACGTATAACTTAACCGTGGCGGGCGACTTTCAGAGTATATACCATGGCGATAGCAGCAACCAGTATTCAAGTACATTTATAGTGGCAAACAAACCTGTTATAGTATATTCGGGCACGGCAGTAGACTGTGAGACTGATATATCTACAGTACTGCCCATTGGCGGTTGCAGCGGTACCACTAACATCATAACAAAAAAGTTTATAGATTATGCAGGCAACAACCTGCCCTATTTTGCATATACCGTTATAGAAAGCAGTACCGAGCCTGTACTTTTAAACGGACAGGACCTTGAAACGCTTACAGGCATGCAAAGAATGCGCATAGGCACTACGGGTTTTTATATGCTTAGGTTTAATAACAATGATATAGGGAATCCCGAAAACATAAATATTTCATCAGTATCAAGACTTACAACAAGCATAGTACAGCAGGGCGGCGGCTTTTCTATGTCGGGTTTCTTTTCTGCCTTTAACGATAGCCCGGAGCCGCCTGCAAGGGTTAATCTGTCCGACCCTTGTACGGCTACATTAAGCACCACTCCCGGCCTTGCGCCCTACCAATGGTACCTTGACGGGGTGCTTATTCCCGGTGAAGATGCGCAAACGCTGCAAACTACCCTGTCCGGTAATTACAGTGTTGTAGGTACGCGCCCATGTGGGGTTACATTACCATCGGCACCGGTATATGCATCGGTAGCCGGGTGCAGCAACCTTAAAGTACAAAAACAGGTACTTTCGGTTAGTGGGAACCAGGCTGTTTTTCAGGTTACTGCATTAAACACAGGCGGTACAGACGACACCAATGTTCAGGTAACCGATTTGCTACCGAGCGGTTATCAGTACCTGTCATCTACAGTAACTTCAGGCAGCTATGATGCTGTTACCGGAGTTTGGGCAATAGGTAACCTTGCCGCAGGTGCGAGCCAGGTGCTTACTGTAACAGTAACCATAAACAGCACGGGTAATAATGTAAATATTGCCACTATATCGGGTACGAACGCAGACACCGATCCGACAGATAATACAGCGCAGGCCGTAGCGCAAAACTCTGCCTTATCGCTAACAAAAATTGCACAACAGCCCGCCTACTACAATATTGGGGATGTAGTTGTATACGACCTTGTACTGACCAATACAGGGCAGACGAACCTTACCAATATTATAATTTCTGATGGTAATGCCGATGCCGGTTCTGTAAACCCGGCTATGGTTGCGGCACTCGCTCCCGGACAAAGTGTTAGCATATTGGCTTCGCATACTGTTACAACTTCCGATGCCCATATTAGAAATGTGATCAACCAGGCTACTGCTCAGGGCAATGATCCTTCAGGAACAGTTGTAAGTACGGTTTCAGATGATCCGTCAACAACAGCGCCTCATGATGCTACTATTACCCCTGTTATTGTGCGCAGTGCAAATCTTGCTACTGTAAAAACAAACAATCAAAATACTTATTTGCCGGGAACTTCAACTACTTATACGATAACCGTAACTAATAATGGGCCGGATGACGCTACCAATATTGAGGTTGCCGATGCCGTGCCACAGGGAATATTTGTAATGAACTGGAGTGGTAACGGCACTACAGGTAATGGTAATTTAAATGATACCGTTACGCTTTTACCGGCTGGAATATCGGTAGTATACCAAGTAACGGTAGATATTCCGCAAAATTTTACAGGCAATCTGGTTAATACTGTTGTTGTAGTAAGCCCTGATGTTCTTGACCCCGACACTACCTGCCCACAATGTACTGATACAGATACACCATGCATAGCGCCGGTTATTCAAAATCCAAGTAACCTCGTTATTTGCGATGATGCCGTTGCCGATGGCTTAAGGGAAGTAGATCTTACTACGAAGAACAACGAGATAACCTTATCTAACCCGGACCTGCAGGTAACATATTATGTTGATAATACACAACTGCAATTGGGTAATCCGGTCACTAATGCGCAGGAGTTTCAGGTTACGGTTCCTTTTACACAAACGGTTATTGCCGAAGTTGTTAACCGGGTAACGGGGTGTAAATCATATACACAGCTTATTATTATGGTACAGGCCAATCCGCAGCCGCTATCATTTTTAGAAAAATATAGTTGCCAAACTCCTAACCAATTGTACGATATTACAATATATGGGCAGGAAATAGTGAACAATCAGCCGGGGGTAAATGTGTCGGGATACTTTACAAGTTTAGCCAGTGCTAATACAAATGCTAATCCTGTTGCAAATGCAATAGCATACAGTATTACATCATCATTACAAACGCTGTATGTACGTACAGAAAACAACGCCGGCTGCCACGCCGTAACAGAACTGAGGCTAAATATTGCGGGTACTGTAAGCCTTAACCTGCCGGATAATTATTCGCTATGCCTTGACGCTTCCGGTAATATATTGAATCCCGTTAATATAAACACCGGGCTTTTGGCATCGCAATATACTTTTAAGTGGTACAGAAACGGTGTATTACTTCCATCAGTTCAGCCTTATTTAAATGCAGACCGGGACGGAGATTATACGGTAGAGGTAACCAATAACTTAGGGTGTTCAAACTCAGGCACAACAGTCAGGGTTGATTATTCCGCAGGGCCACAGGCATTCTCGGCATGGGTTACTACCGGATATTTTTCTGATAATGCCACGGTAGTGGCCCACGCTACTGGCAACGGCAATTTTGTGTATTGGATAGATGATGAGCAGGAACAACCTAACGGTACATTTAATAACGTTAGCGGGGGCCTGCATACCGTTTATGTAAAAGATGCCAATGGATGTGGCAGTACCCTGTCTTTTGAAGTGCTGGTGGTAGATTACCCTAAGTTCTTTACCCCTAATAACGATGGCAGTAACGACTACTGGAACATTCGTGGCTTACCGCAAAACAGTAATGCACTTATTTACATTTTCGACCGCTATGGTAAACTCATAACATCTATACGGCCAAGGAATACAGTGGGTTGGGACGGAACACTAAACGGGCATGCTTTGCCCGCCACCGATTACTGGTTTAAAATAATTTATACCCAAGACCAGCAGCAAAAAGAGTTTAAGGCACATTTTTCGCTGGTACGATAAATTTGAAAGGTTCAAATCAATGATTTTTGAACCTTTTTTAATTTTTGTACTGGTAATCTTTTGTCCTAAATTTGCAGACTATCAGGGTAAATATCGAGACGTGGAAAATGAAAATGCAAGTTGGGCCATTTGCCCGGAATGCCGGGGACGCGGTAAAAAAAGCCAGAAGCTTAAAAAGAAAGTTAAGCTTAACTACCAAACAGCGCTTGAGCAATTTGAAAAAACAGGTTTGGGGACAGCTCCCGTTCGCCCAAAAGGGCACCTGTACTCCTGCCCTAACTGCTCCGGATCCGGATTGGTTCCTTCTGCCTCACATCCCGTTGTTGATACAGAAAACTACCCTCATGTAGCCATTATAGGTGCCGGTATAGGCGGCGTGGCACTGGCTGTGGCCTGCCTGCACCGCGGTATACCTTTTACACTTTATGAACGCGATACCCACTTTGATGCCCGGTCTCAGGGCTACGGCCTCACACTGCAACAGGCCAGCAAAGCTATTGAGGGTTTGGGTGTTTTTTCCCTAACCGATGGTGTGGTCTCTACAAGGCATGTGGTGCATACCACAGACGGAAAAGTGATTGGCGAATGGGGAAACAGAAAGTGGATAGAGTCTGTGGCAACTATGCCTCCTAAACGCTCAAATATACATATTGCAAGGCAATCACTACGTTTGGCACTACTTGAGCAGCTGGGCGGCCATGATGTGGTACAATGGGGGCACCAGTTAACAGACATTAAGCAATACGAGGATGAAAGTGTTAACTTAACCTTTCAGGCAAATGGCGTGGCAAAGACCTCGAAGGCCGATCTTGTGGTTGGGGCCGATGGTATTCGCAGTGCGGTGCGTAAGCTGCTCGTTAGTGAAGACAGTACTCCTTTGCGTTACCTGGATTGTATAGTTATATTAGGCATTTGCCCTTTAAGTGCTTTGGAAGGTATTAGTAGCCCTTTACTGGACTCGGCCACCGTATTTCAAACCGCCAATGGCAATGAACGTATCTATATGATGCCTTTCACTTCAGATTCGGTTATGTGGCAACTTAGCTTCCCAATGCCCGAAGAAGAGGCGAAAATGCTAAGTGCCCAGGGCTCCGGGGCACTTAAAAAAGAAGCATGCCGAAGAACGCAGTGGCATGATCCTGTTCCTCAAATTTTAGCCGCAACCCCCCAAGGTAATGTTTCCGGCTATCCTGTTTACGACAGGGAATTGCTAAGTACAAAGGTATTGAACAAAGCCGGGAAAGTAACGCTGATTGGAGATGCAGCCCACCCCATGAGCCCCTTTAAAGGGCAGGGGGCAAATCAGGCACTGCTGGATGCGCTCTCGCTGGCAAGGGGTATATTAAAAGGATGCCGGCCACTTTCGGAATGGAGAAAAACCGGAGTGAGGGAAAGCGTATTGACTGAATTCGAATCGGAAATGTTAGAACGCAGTGCCGTTAAGGTAAAAGATTCGGCGGAGGCGGCACAGTTCCTGCATTCTGAAGTTGTGCTTCATGAGGGCGATGCCCCCAGAGGACGCTGCCTGAAGAAAAAGAACTAACCCTACTGATTATTATTACTTTATAACACGCTAAGTTTTTTGGCGGCGCTTAACAGTAAATCATCTGTTTTTGCAAAACAAAAACGCACCAGCCTGTCATCATGATTATCAGAATACATTCGCGATACGGGTATGGCTGCAACGCCGTATTCTTTTATAAGGCGTTCACAAAATGAAAAATCATTTTCATTAGATATTCCTGAATAATCAAATAATTGAAAATACGACCCCTCGCAGGGCAAAGCCTTAAGCCTGGTGGCTGCCATTGCCTGCCTGAAAAGGTCTCGCTTTTGCCGGTAAAATTCGGGTAACAGAAGGTAATCATCGGCCTCTGCCAAATAAAGTGCAATCGCTTTTTGCAATGGGTGGCTGGCACTAAATGCAACGTTTTGGTGTACTTTACGCAACTCATTAGTAAGCTTGGGCGGGGCTATGGCATACCCTATCCTCCACCCTGTTATGTGCAGTGTTTTCCCAAACGAAAAGACCGATATACTGCGCTCTTTAAGCTGAGGGTATTTTAATGGGCTTTCGTGTTGTGCACCGTCATATACCATGTGCTCGTATACCTCATCGCTAAGTATAATTATATTGGTACCCTCAACCAGTTTGTTAAGTTCAGCCATGTCTTGTGCCGTCATTAGCGCACCGGTAGGGTTATTAGGCGTGCTAATACATATCATTCTTGTTTTTGGCGTTATACATGCAGCAAATTCCTGCCAGTCTATCTTAAAATAAGGCGCTTTCATTTTATATACTACCGGTATGCCGCCCACAACATTTATAGCCGGACGGTAACAGTCATATCCCGGCTCTATTATAACAACCTCATCACCCGGCCATACAAATGCAGCTATAGCATTAAAGATCATTTCGGTAGCGCCGCATCCTATAGTAATTTCGGTATCACTATCTATAGTTACCCCCATGCCTTTTTGTACCTTCTGTGCTATTTGTTCCCTTAAAACAGGCAAGCCCGCCATAGGCGCATACTGGTTAGTATTCTCGTTAATACATTGCGCGACCAAATCTTTAAGCCGCTGTGCAGGCTCGAAATTAGGAAAACCCTGCGACAGGTTTATGGCACCGTACTGATTAGCAAGGCCTGTCATGTACGAAAATATATGAGAGGTAATATAAGGCAGCTTTGATTTAAAATGCATGGTCGAAATTTACAGGTGTTATGCTTTACAAAAAACTGAATTTATTTTTACTTATTTAGCCTTGCAAATTTATTATGCGACAGTATTTACAGAATCTTTCCTGAATTTAGGGAGGCTGAGGTTGTAACGAACAGCAAGTATCCTGATGATAACTATAAGGCTTCCCGAAAGCAGGAAATTAATGTTACGGTCTATATGAAAGTAATGAAGTAATAAATACATTGTTGCTCCTGCAAGACAGGCGGTGGCATATATCTCTTTATGAAAAATAATGGGCACCTCCTGTGTAAGTATATCACGCAATACACCACCCATAACGGCGCTAAACATACCCATTATGGCTGCGGTTTCGGGGCCGGCACCAAGGCTCAGGGCTTTCTCTGTACCTACTATGGTAAAAAGCGCAATACCAAGGGTATCGAACAGGAAAAGCGTTTTCCTGAGTTTGTGCAATGTGGTGTAAAAAATACTGGCAAGTATTGTACCGCATAGTATTGCATAAATAAAAAGCACGTCCTTAACCCACACAATAGGATAGCTCCCTAAGAGTATATCCCTAAGGCTTCCGCCGCCAACGGCGGTAATGAAACCTATAAAAGTAACCCCAAACCAGTCGGGTGTCGATTTTTTATTAGCTGCAAGCGCCCCCGATATAGCAAAGAAAACCGTACCCAGCACTTCAAAAATATATTGTACCTGCATTATTACCAGCCTTTTATTGCCCCTCCTTTAAATTGTTCTGCGGCAGCTTTCTCTACCTCGGCCGACTGGTATGCTTTTACAAACTGCAGTACTTTTTCCTGGGTTTTATTATCTTCCCTCGAAACTACAAGGTTTACATAAGGAGAATCTGTCCCCTCTACAAACAATGCATCTTTAGCGGGCGATAAACCTGCCTGCGCCGAAAAGTTATTGTTGATTATAGCAATTGTTACTTCAGCATCATCCAGCACACGTGGCAGTTGCGGCGCTTCAAGCTCTATAATTTTCAGGTTCTTAGGATTGGCTGTAATGTCAGTGGTTTTTGGCAGCAGCCCTATTTGAGGCTTTAAAGTAAGCAACCCGTTCTTTTGCAGTAAAAGCAGCGACCTCCCTAAATTTGTAGGGTCGTTAGGAATGGCAATGGTACTGCCCGGTTTTAATTCTGCAAGCGATTTTATTTTTTTAGAATAGGCTGCAATAGGATAAAGAAATGTTTTACCCACAACCGCCAGCTTATACCCGCGCTGTTTAGACTGCTCTTCCAGGTAAGGAAGGTGCTGAAAAGCATTAGCATCTATATCGCCTTGGTTAAGAGCCTCGTTAGGCACTACATAATCGTTAAAAGATACCAGTTCTACTTCAAGCCCGTATTTTTCTTTTGCTACTTTTTTTGCAGCTTCGGCCAATGCCAGTTCCGGCCCGGCAGATACTCCCACTTTAATGTGGTGCGGATCGTCTTTTTTAGTTCCTGAGCAACTTGTAAGTATAATAAGGGCTAATGCCGAAATAGAAAGAAAGCCGTTTTTAATTTTTGTATACATGTGTTTACTTATTTAAATGTATTATTTATTATCTGTGGTCAAAATGTTTAGAAAGACGGTCGCCCGTAAATTGTATAATAAATACAATGGCTACAAGCAGTATAAGTACCGTGTTCATTACGGCGGCATCATACCCTATGTAACCGTACTGGTAGCCAATCTGGCCAAGCCCGCCGGCACCTACCGCACCGCCCATTGCAGAATACCCTACTAGGGTAATAAGCGTAATGGAAGCTGCATTAATAAGCGATGGCAATGCCTCCGGAAGCAATACTTTTAAAACAATTTGCAGGGGTGTGG
>Ga0247814_10001083_pt1 | contig 17123 bp, 15 predicted proteins | sample UWRJL179409R1_FD_179947 | JGI IMG/M metagenome (GOLD analysis project Ga0247814, IMG submission 179947) | Plant litter microbial communities from Arlington Agricultural Research Station in Wisconsin, United States - UWRJ-L179-409R-1 | ecosystem: Environmental > Terrestrial > Plant litter >...
CTGCACCAGCAGGTGGAGCTGATCAATCTGCTCAACCAGCAGATAATGGTGATAACGTTACTGATGTTGACTTTGAAGAAGTAAAAGACGATAAAAAATAATTATCGCTAATATTCTAAATAAGAAGGGGTTCAAATTAATTTGAACCCCTTTTTTAATGTCGTTATTAAACGAAGTAAGTTATAGTCTGAACGTTATTAATTCCACAGGTTTTCCGGATAAACACCTTCTTTGATCAGTTCATCGATACTTGCCTGTACTACAGGTTTATCCTCTTTATACGTTACACCAAACCATTTACTGTCAGTTGGTACCACTTTAAAATCTGCACCTTCAGAATTTAACAGTGTTTCTACAATAATAGGAATAAAGAATTCCGCTTTAGGATCGCTGTGGTGTTCATGTGCAAAATCTCTGAACAATTCCTCGGAAAGTTTAAATACTTCCGGTGTAAAGCCCCAGAAGTTCATAGAAACACGTGTGTCAATAGCCAAAGGGTATTTTTCTCCGTCTTCTTCAAATATTACCGTTTCGCCTTCCTGGAAAACTTTTGTCCGTTCGATGATTTCTTCCAGGTAACCGTCGTGGCTCACTTTACATACACCGCGTGATACTGATCCGAAGTCTGACAACGTTTTGGCAATTTCATATCCGATCATGGAATAGTTACTACCTGTTACTTCTTCAGTAAGGAATTGTACCATTTTCTGAAAAGCATCCAATCCGTAGAAATCATCAGCGTTAATCACACAAAATGGTTCTTTCACCGCATGTCTGGCTGCAAGGATAGCATGCCCTGTTCCCCATGGTTTTGTCCGCTCAATTTCTAGATCAATACCATATTGTTTAAGGTCAAAATTCTGGAATACATAGCCGGTTTCAATTTTTCCTTTCAGCTTAGGCTCAAAGATAGCCTTGAAATTTTCTTCAAATTCCTCTTTAATGATAAACACGACTTTGCCGAAGCCTGCCTTGATTGCATCATAAATAGAGTAATCGATGATCGTTTCGCCATTTGGCCCAAAACCATCAATTTGCTTCATGCTGCCATAGCGGCTTGCCATGCCGGCTGCTAATATTAATAAGGTTGGTTTCATTATATTTTTGTCAATGAGATATTATCTGTTGTATTTAAAGTCGTGATCTTTCTGGATGTTAAGCAGGGAATGATAAATGAGGCTGATTACATTATCCACGTCTTCTTTATGAATCATTTCCACTGTAGTATGCATATAGCGTAATGGTAAAGAGATCAGCGCCGAAGGTACACCACCGTTAGAGTAAGCAAAAGCATCAGTATCGGTTCCTGTAGAACGCGAAGAGGCCTGGCGCTGGAACGGGATGTTGTTTTGTTCTGCAGTATCGATCAGCAATTTGTTCAGGTTGGTTTGTACCGCCGGTGCGTATGATACTACCGGTCCGCGGCCACAAGCTAAGTCGCCCTGCGTGATCTTATTGATCATCGGTGTACCTGTATCATGGGTAACGTCTGTGATGATGGCTACATTTGGTTTAATGCGGTGTGCAATCATTTCTGCACCTCTTAAACCTATTTCTTCCTGTACTGAATTTACAATGTATAATCCGAATGGAAGTTCTTTTTTATTTTCTTTCAGTAAACGGGCAACTTCTGCGATCATAAATCCGCCAGCGCGGTTATCCAGTGCACGGCCTACATAATAGCGGTCGTTTAACACCATAAATTCGTCCTCATAAGTAATTACACAGCCTACATGGATACCCAGTTTTTCGACTTCTTCTTTTGAGGTACAGCCGCAATCAAGAAAGATATTTTTTAAAGCAGGTGCTTCTTCTTTTTCACCGGCACCACGCGTGTGGATAGCAGGCCATCCGAAAACAGCTTTAACCAGTCCATTATCGGTATGGATATTTACTCTTTTTGAAGGGGCAATCTGGTGATCTGACCCACCGTTTCTGATCACATAGATCAACCCGTCGCTTGTAATATAGTTCACGAACCAGGAAATTTCATCGGCATGTGCCTCAATCACTACTTTAAATTCGGCCTCTGGATTGATTACACCTACTGCTGTTCCGTAGTTATCGATAAAACTTTCGTCGATATAAGGCTGCAGATAGTCGAGCCATAATTTCTGACCAGGATATTCGAATCCTGTAGGGGATGGGTTGTTGATATATGCTTCGAAAAATTCGAGTGATTTTTGATTTACAACGGGTATATGAATCTGTTTATCGTCTTTATTTTTTGCCATCTTTATATATTTATGATAAACAAATATATAAAGATGGCATTAAGCATCACACAAACGATTGCTTTATTTACAATGGAATGTTGCCATGTTTCTTGCGGGGGTTGTTCACTACCTTGTTTTCTAGCATTTTAAATGCCTTTATCAGTTTAGAGCGGGTGGCAGCAGGTTCTATTACTTCATCTACAAAACCGCGCTCGGCTGCACGGTAAGGGTTTGCAAAAATGCTGGCATATAATTTTTCTTTTTCTGCCAGTTTCTCTGCGGGATCTGGTGCTGCGTTGATTTCTTTTTTAAATATAATTTCAGCTGCCCCTTTAGCCCCCATAACTGCAATTTCTGCCGTTGGCCATGCATAGTTCATATCTGCACCTATATGCTTTGAATTCATGACATCGTATGCACCACCATACGCTTTACGTGTGATTACGGTAATGCGGGGTACAGTAGCTGCACTAAAGGCATAAAGCAGTTTTGCACCATTGGTGATGATTCCATTCCATTCCTGGTCTGTACCTGGCAGGAAACCGGGTACATCTTCCAATACCAGCAGCGGTATATTAAAGCAATCGCAAAAACGCACAAACCTGGCTGCTTTAACCGAGGCATGGTTATCCAAGACGCCAGCCAGATAGGCAGGCTGGTTGGCAACTATACCAATACTTTTGCCCGCAAGCCTTGCAAAGCCTACTACGATGTTTTCCGCATAATCTTTATGGACTTCCAGGAAACTATTTTCATCGGCCAAATGGCCGATAATTTCCCTTACTTCGTATGGCTGATTCGCATTTTCAGGAATAACTTTATTTAATAATGGTCTTGATTCATCCTGGTTGCTGATATAAACTAATGTTGCAGGCTTTTCTTCGCAGTTCTGCGGCATATAGCTGAGCAGCTGTTTTAGATGGCTGATCGCTTCCAGTTCATTTACACAGGAGAAATGCGTTACCCCGGATTTTGTAGCATGGGTAGAGGCGCCGCCAAGTTCTTCGGAAGTTACCTGTTCGTGGGTTACCGTTTTCACTACATTTGGGCCGGTAACAAACATATAGGAGGTGTTCTCTACCATCAGTATAAAATCTGTTATGGCAGGGGAGTATACTGCACCGCCGGCACAGGGGCCCATGATAGCTGAAAGTTGTGGGATTACTCCCGAAGCCTGTACATTTCTGTAGAAGATATCTGCATAACCCCCCAGTGAAACCACCCCTTCCTGGATACGTGCGCCACCACTGTCATTTAAACCGATCAATGGTGCTCCGTTTTTTAATGCCATTTCCATAATTTTGCAGATTTTCTCTGCATGTGTTTCAGATAATGATCCTCCAAAAACAGTAAAGTCCTGAGAAAACACATATACAAGACGGCCGTTTATGGTACCATAACCTGTCACCACACCATCGCCCGGATATTTTTCGGTTTCCATTCCGAAATCAGTACTGCGGTGTGTAACCAACATGCCAATCTCTTCAAAAGAACCTTCGTCCAGTAAAAAATGAAGTCGTTCACGGGCAGTTAACTTTCCTTTTTTATGCTGGCTTTCTACCCGTAGCGGCCCGCCGCCTGCATGGGCTGCTGTAATCTTATCCTGTAATACTGCTATTTTATTTTCCATGGGAATATAAAGCTCAATTTTATTTATAAATGTAAAAATTACCAGCGATATTGGAGGCGTGCGGTAAAAACATCATCATTAATGTCAGACTGGTAATCCGTCAGCTGGGTAGCAGCGTTAATTACCCGCTCATTATAAATTGTTACTTTCACCCTTTCGTTTACCAGATAAGTAAAGCCATAACCTAAAGTCCGGAACTTAATATCACCAGCGGTAGTATTATTTACCGTGCCTATTTCCCTTTCAGCAATTTTACTGTTAGGATCATAAACATCATAAGCCAGTAAGGCATTAAATTTCGATTTAAGGATCTGCTGGGTAAACCAGATATAATACCCGCTAAACTTTCTCAGATAAAGGTCTGTTGCCGGTTGTGTAGTGAAGCTCTGGCTGGCGAGTGTACCGGTAACGCTACTGGAAGCTGCAACCCCGGGCTGTGTTCCTGTTACATATTCTGCTTTTAATGATGCGGTGCCAAAGGGATGGTCGTATTGAAGCTGTATGTTCCCGCCAACATAATTCCTTTTAAGATTGGCCCCTTCATACGACCCGGCGGTGTTTTTTGTAAAACCTGATCCATTGTCGGTATAATAGCTTTGTGTATTGTTTCGTACGGAGCCTTTATAGAATGATCCGCCAAAGCCTATATGTACTTTTTTATTGGCCAGGCTGTCAAATTTAAAGGAAAGATTTCCTATGAGGTCTTTTTTTGAATCATAATCCCTGGCATATAGCCCACTGCCGTTTACAGCGGCGAGATCTGCTGTAATAAATTTAAATGGGTGATAGGAAAGCATTGCGCCGATATCACGTTCCCTGGGCATCAGGGTCTGAAACATGCGGGCCCGTTCCGGAAAATCGCGATAGCCGGAAGAATAAACAATAGAGTAACCAAAAGGCCGGTTAAACAATCCTGCTGTCAACCTTAGCTCCGTATGGCCTGGTTGCTGCAATTGTATAAATGCATCCATCAGATTAACCCCATTTTGTGTTGCATCGATTTGGAATACGATACTCGAATATTTATCAACACGGTCAATTTTGAGCCTTCCCCGGCGGATAATAAACCTGTTATCGGAATTAGAACCAAAGTCGCCACCCGAAAATGAAGAGATACCAGACGACTGTGCCTGCTGAAACTGGGTTTGTAGATAGCCGGTTATCTTTATATCGTGCGGGTCGTACGAGGATGGCGCATTGTTATTCTGGCTATATAATAAACAGGGCAGGACAATGAGCAGCAGGCTTAGGGTTAGTTTCATTAAATATATATTGATTTTACAGGTTATGAAGCGTGCACAGTAGAGGCATCCTTTGCAGGATCTATGCTGTTCAGGTTTCATTTATAGGTAGTTGATTTTACAAAAATAACTTTAAAGCTTCAGTTTCATAATAAGTAGCGATAAAAATATCTGTCCTATGCATTTCAGCCCTATTTAAGGGCTACGTAATTTTTTTTACATTTTTATTGATAATTAGTCTCGTTAGGTGTTACATTTGGAATTAGATTAGAAGTTTAGAAAAAATGTTCCTTCGTAAATATCTCATACTTATTGTTGCCAGCTTTTTGATTATTTTCTCTGCGAAAATGATCATTTCTGCTGCACCGGTATTTATTTGCTCTATAGACAAGGCTACCATAAAATCTGTGATCATGCAGCTGGAGCAGGAACATGCCGAAGGTGATTATAGTAAAGACCTTTTGAAGTTTGCTGATTTTAAAGTGCTTCATCTTCCATATCATGATATTTATATTCCTTTAATACAAAGTTTTGGGATCAGTAACTCTTTCATTGATCACTTTAAACGGTATGTAGACCCATATCATCCCTCTGTTCCTACGCCTCCGCCAAATTTTTGCTAACACTCGAACATTCCTGTTTACAGACAGGTAATGACATTATGGTAAAATAAGTTTCAGGGGTTAATCATTGTATTGTTATGCAAAATGGAGACTCAATCTTTTCAAGATTGGACGTAAAGAAATATATTTTAAAAAAGAATTTAAAACGGGATTTGCCTGCCAGTATCGTGGTGTTCCTGGTGGCCCTGCCGCTATGCCTTGGGATTGCGCTGGCATCGGGCGCGCCGCTGTTTGCAGGTCTTGTAACAGGGGTGATTGGTGGTATAGTGGTGGCCAGTGTGAGTGGTTCGCAATTAAGTGTGAGCGGACCTGCAGCGGGTTTAACGGTTATCGTACTTGGGGCTATTGCACATTTAGGCAGTTATCAAACTTTCCTGCTGGCAGTAATGCTGGCTGGCGTTATGCAGATCCTGCTGGGCGTACTGAAAGCCGGAACAATAGGAAACTACTTCCCTTCCAGTGTAATCGAAGGGATGCTGGCGGCAATAGGGCTGATCCTGATTATGAAACAGCTGCCGCATGCATTGGGCGTAGATATTGGTTTTTTGGATGAAAGTGTATATGCTAATCAGGGTGAGGGGATGCTCAGTAAGATTAATACGGCACTGCGCCAATTTAACCTGGCGGCCATTGTGATCAGCCTGGGATCTATTGCAATATTAATTATCTGGCCAAAATTCAGTAAACTGAACATTGTACCTGCACCATTACTTGTTGTTGTGCTGGGGATAGCCTTAAGTATTGTATTTCAGCAGACACCTTATGCCTTAAAGGCAGAACAACTGGTTAAAATTCCGGTGGTAAGTGGTTGGGGAGAGTTTAATGGCTTATTTAATTCGCCAAACTTCTCTGCAATTACGAGTGCCGATGTTTGGAAAACTGCTGTTACTATAGCTATTGTAGCGAGTCTGGAGACTTTGCTGAGTATTGAAGCGATAGATAAAATTGACCCTATAAAAAGGGTTTCGCCTACCAACCGGGAGTTAATAGCCCAGGGGATCGGCAATATGACCAGCGGTATGCTGGGTGGTTTACCTATGACTTCGGTAATTGTACGCAGCTCGGCAAATGTAAATGCCGGGGGACGCACAAAAATGTCGGCAATTTTTCACGGTACATGGTTGTTGCTATCGCTGCTGTTTATCCCGGGTATCATCAATATGATCCCTCTGGCCTGTCTCGCAGCAATATTATTGGTAACAGGATATAAATTAACCCGGATCAGTTTATTTCAGCATATGTACCATAAAGGCTGGGACCAGTTTGTCCCTTTCGTGGTTACTGTTGTAGCGGTGCTGCTAACCGACCTGTTAAAGGGTGTTGCTGTTGGTATGCTGCTTTCTGTGTTTTACCTGCTCAGGACCAATATGCGAAATCCTTTCTTTTATAAAATACAGGAAGAAGGCAATAAGAAAAACCTTCGGATCAAACTGGCAGAAGAGGTTTCATTTTTAAATAAAGCAGCCATTCAGGTTGTATTGAACAACATCCCCCGGGAAACCAATGTGATTATTGATGGCAGCCGTTCCAGGTATATCGATCCTGATGTACTGGAAGTCATTTTTAATTTCAGGCACTATGCCTATACCAAAGGTATTGTAGTTGCCCTGGAAGATATTAAAGAGCACTATAAGGTGCCAAAACTAACAGACAAACTTATTCAAGATATTAATAAATAAAATATTATGTGTGCAAAATTAGAGAATCATAATCATACTATATCCTACGAAGGTTTATTGCAGGGAAACAAAGATTGGGTAGCAACCACATTAGCAGAGGATCCGACTTTCTTTGACCGTCTTTCTGCAGGACAAAAACCACCGGTTTTATGGATTGGATGTTCAGATAGCCGGGTTCCTGCAAACCAGATTACCAATACGCAGCCAGGTGACATATTTGTACACCGTAACATTGCCAACGTTGTTGTACATACAGATATGAATATGCTGAGTGTATTAGATTACGCGGTAAACGTGCTGGAAGTGGAGCACGTTATTGTTTGCGGGCATTATGGTTGCGGAGGAGTACTGGCTGCCCTGGGCAATAAGCAGTATGGGATTATTGATAACTGGTTGAGAAATATCAAAGATACTTACCGTTTACATTCTCATGAGCTGGACCTGATTTCTAATGATAAGAAAAGATCGGACAGACTGGTAGAATTGAATGTGATAGAAGGGGTATTTAACCTAACCAAGACATCAATTGTGCAGAACAGGTGGAATTCGGATAAAAAACTAAGCCTGCACGGCTGGGTGTATAGTCTGGAAACAGGATTAATTAAGGATCTGGAAGTGACGAGCAACTCCAACAACCATATGTCTGCAGTATTTAAAATGGACAGGCAGGTAGCTGCCAGGGTAGAAACTACCAAATAAACGATTGATATTTCTTAAATACTTATTCATAAAAAAACCGGGCTAACCCGGTTTTTTTATTTTTAGATTATCCCATAAATGGGTAACGGTAATCTTTTGGCGGATCGAATGATTCTTTAATGGTACGCGGAGAAACCCAACGTAATAAATTGATCATTGAACCTGCTTTATCGTTTGTACCAGAACCCCTGGCACCACCGAAAGGCTGCTGGCCAACAACAGCACCGGTACATTTATCATTGATATAGAAGTTACCGGCAGAGTTACGCAGGGCGTAAGATGCTTTTTCTATTGCATAACGGTCTTGTGCAATTACAGCACCGGTTAATGCATAAATAGAGGTTGTATCTATTACTTCCAGGATCTGATCAAATTCAGCATCGTCGTAAACGTAAACGGTTAAAACGGGGCCGAAAAGCTCTTCACACATCGTTGTATATTTAGGATCGTCTACCACTAAAACTGTAGGTTCGATAAAGTAACCTTTAGATTTATCGTAGTTACCACCAGCAATAATTTCTACACCTGCATCAGTTTTTGCCTGATCGATATATTTAGCCAGTTTATTAAACGAACGTTCATCGATTACAGCATTAATAAAATTGCTAAAATCTTCTGTTCCGCCCATTTTGAATGTTGCCAGATCGCGCAGCATCAATTCTTTAATCTTTGGCCATAAACTTTTTGCAATATATGTTCTTGAGGCAGCAGAACATTTTTGTCCCTGGTACTCAAATGCACCACGTAAGATTGCTGTACTCGATACTTCCGCATCTGCAGAACCATGGATAAGGATAAAATCTTTACCACCAGTTTCACCAACGATACGCGGGTAAGTTTTGTATTTATGAATGTTTGTACCAATTGTTTTCCAGATGTTTTGGAAAACCGCAGTAGATCCTGTAAAGTGGATACCTGAGAAATCAGGGCTGTTAAAAATTACCTCTCCAGCTTCTGGTCCGTCTACATAAACAATATTGATTACACCATCCGGAACACCTGCTTCCCTGAAAATCTCCATTAGAAGATTAGCAGCATATACTTGTGTATCTGCAGGTTTCCATACCACAACATTTCCCATTAAAGCGGCAGATGTTGGCAGGTTAGCTGCAATAGCAGTAAAGTTGAATGGGGTTAACGCGAATACAAATCCTTCGAGAGGACGTTGTTCCACTCTGTTCCATACGCCTTTTGGAGAAACTGGTGGCTGCTGTGCATATATTTCTGAAAGATAACTTACGTTGAAACGTAAAAAGTCTATCAGTTCGCAAGCTGCATCAATTTCTGCCTGGTAAGCATTTTTAGACTGCCCCAGCATAGTTGCTGCATTTAATTTATAACGGTAAGGACCAGAAATTAAATCAGCAATCTTTAAGAAGATAGCTGCACGTTGTTCCCATGCCAGGTTTTCCCATTGCGATTTTGCTGCAAGGGCAGCATCAATTGCCTGTTGTACGTGGGTTTTATCACCTATGCTGTATTGGGCTAAGATATGTTGATGATCGTGCGGTGGAGTAACTTTTCCCTTTTTTTCGGTATGAACAGCTTTACCGCCGATATACATTGGAATGTCGCCTTTTGTTGAACGTGCTTCTTCTAAAGCAGCTTTCAATAATTCACGTTCTTTACTTCCGGGTGCATAACCTAAGATAGGTTCGTTTACCGGTGTTGGTACGTTAAAAAATCCTTTGAGCATGATATAATATTGTTGTTTGTGCAAAGATAGTTTTTTATTTTATTCTTACTTTTGAATCCATAGCATGATTAGACTCCTAAGATTACTTTTACTCCCCTTTACTGTGATATATGGCATTGTGGTGATGTTAAGAAATAAACTGTACGACTATGGGGTTCTCCAATCTACGCGGTTTGATGTGCCGGTAATTTGTGTAGGCAACCTGGTGGTAGGGGGATCGGGTAAGAGCCCGGTTACTGAATACCTGGTTGGTTTGCTTGGCGACCGTAAAATTGCTATTCTCAGCCGGGGCTACGGCCGTGATACCAAAGGCTTTTTACTGGCAGATGAACAGTCTACAGCAAAATCTATAGGTGACGAGCCGCTTCAGTTTTACCATAAATTTCCAAAAGTAACCGTTGCTGTTTGTGAAAACCGTGTTGCCGGGATCAATCAGCTTAAAGTAAACCATGATATTATTTTACTGGATGATGCCTACCAGCACCGGCGTTTGCGGCCCGGTTTCAGTATTCTTCTTTTTGAGTTTCAAAAGCTGCAGCATCTGCAATTGCTTTTGCCTGCCGGGAACCTGAGGGAGCCTTTCTGGGGATATAAACGGGCAGATTTATTACTGGTTACCAAGTCGCCGGAGCAGATCAGCATAGCAGACAGGCAAAGATGTACCGCTAAATTTGGTGAAAGGGCGCAGCATGATCTTTTTTTTTCATCCATACAGTATGGCAGGCTTATCTCTCTTTATTCAAAAGAGTGGGTTGAACCTGGCTTTTTAACAGACAAAACTATTTTTTTAATTACAGGGATTGCAAACCCGAAACCATTGCTGGGTTACCTGGAAGGTGTATCTGGCAGCATTATACACCATGATTATCCGGACCACCATAGCTTCAGTGTGCAGAATTTGATTAAATTGGTGGAGGCCTTTCAGCAGCATCCTGGAAAAGAAAAAATCATCCTCACAACAGAAAAGGATGCGCAGCGTTTATTTGATGTTACAATCAAAGAATTACTGTTAAATTTGCCTGTATTTTATTTGCCTATCAGGATCGATATGGAGGCAAAACGCAAAAACGAATTTGATCAAAAGATTTTAAAATATGTTTCAGACACTACGCGAAACCGTTGAGTATATCAAACGGAAAAACAATGAATTTCAGCCAGAGATAGGGATTGTTCTTGGAACGGGACTGGGTGGACTGGTTAATGAGATTGAAGTAGAGTTTAGTCTGATGTATGCAAACATTCCAAATTTCCCTATTTCTACCCTGGAGTTTCATTCGGGGAAACTGATTTTTGGAACATTAAACGGTAAAAAGGTGGTAGCAATGCAAGGCAGGCTGCATTATTACGAAGGTTATTCTATGCAGCAGATTACTTTTCCCATCCGGGTGATGAAAGCACTGGGCATCCAGTACTTGTTTGTGTCTAATGCTGCAGGTTCGTTAAATCCGGATTTTAAGAAGGGGGATCTGATGGTGATCAATGATCATATTAATCTGCAGCCTGAAAGTCCGCTTCGCGGGGTAAACGATGCAGATATGGGCCCGCGGTTTCCTGATATGAGCCAGCCTTATCATAGGGAAACGATCAAAAAAGCTTTGCAGATTGCAGAGAAGGAGCAAATTACCTGTCACCAGGGTGTGTATGTATCGGTAACAGGTCCTAACCTCGAAACTAAAGCTGAGTATAACTATCTGCGTATTATAGGCGGTGATGCTGTAGGGATGAGTACCGTGCCCGAAGTGATTGTAGCGAACCATATGAGTATCCCGGTTTTCGCTATTTCTGTATTGACAGATGAAGGTTTTAACGATGTGCTTGTACCGGTGAGCCTGGCAGAAATATTAGAGACTGCACGTGCTGCCGAACCAAAAATGACAAAAATTTTAAGTGAGTTAATTGCCCAATTATAATGTATAAAACGATTGTTTTATTTCTCTTTTTCTGTATCATATTTGGTGCGCAGCAACTTCTGGCTCAGGATCTCAAAACGAGTGTTACACAAAATAAGGAACTGGATTCGTTAAGGAACAAACTGGAAAGCGGTAAAGATTCTGTAGTTTTTACCTCGAGGTTTGTACGTTACACAACATTGAAACTTACTAAAGACAGTATCCAGACTTTGCCCCTGGATACCAGCTTGAGAAATTTTCAGAACTTCAGCCCGATTGCGCAACCACGCAGACCTACGGCTAACCTGGGTAATATCGGCCTTGCTGCAAAGGCCCTGTTATTTGAGCCCTCTAAAACTATCGGGTTTGATGCAGGATTTCATTCGCTTGACTGGTACGCACTGGGCCATGATGATATTATATATTACCAGGCAAGAACACCTTTTAGTAACTTGTATTATGCAGGGCAATACAGTGGAGAAGCAGAACAGATTTTCAGGGTTACGCATTCACAAAACATCAAAAAGAACTTTAACATAGGAGCCAGTTATAACCGGATCGGTGCCAATGGTATTTACACCAGGCAGCGTGGAGATGTTTTAAACGGAACATTCTTTACCTGGTATACATCGCCCAATAAACGCTATACGCTATTCGCAAATGCCATTTTTAATACGCTCAAGGCTTATGAAAACGGATCTATTACTGATTCTACTATATTTTCGGGCCCCAATGTTTCATCAGACAGGATGACGGAAACGATCAGGCTTAATGCTTCGCGACAGATTTACAGGAAGAATACATTCCTTATAAAACAAACTTATTTTATCGGCCGTATAGACACTTTAGCACAGGAGATTTCTAAAAAAGTATTGCCTACTAATAAAATTACCTATACCATTAAATATGATAAGGATTCTTATGCTTTTCAGAAAAATGAAGGTGATAATCATACCGTATTACCTGCAGGAGAAAACGATCTGGTTTTTACCAACGACAGTACTGCGGTAAGCCATATACAAAATGAATTTATCTACAGTTTCTTTTTGCGTGGCAAAGCTAGTTCAGTAATCAAAAATGAGCTTAAACTGGATGCAGGGATCAGGCATGATTTCTACAGCTATATGCAGCAGGTTGGCCTTCCCGATAAGAGTTACTATTACCGGTACAGCAAAGCGTTTCAAAACGTGACTTTATTAGGTACTGCCGGCTACAGGTTTAGTGACCGTGTTGATTTAAACCTTGATATACAGCAATTATTCCAGGGCGAACAGGCCGGCGATTACATGTACGAAGCAAAGAGTAATGTGTTCATCAGCAAAAGTATAGGCAGGGTTGCTTTTGGCGCATATATGCAAAATAAATCTCCGGAACAGATTTATAACCGGTATTATGGTAACCATTTTAACTGGGGGGACGACGTCGACTTAAACTTTGACCGTACGAAAACGGTGAACTTCTCTTTTAAGTATATTAACGAAAAACTAAGGCTGGACGTAGGGGCAGAGTACTACAGGATCACTAACTACCTCTATTTTGCTCAGGATACGGTAAAAGGGACTACGGCTATACTGCCACAGCAATATGGAGGGGCAATTAACCTGTTGAAAGTTACGGTAGGGAAAAAGGTTACTTTTGGAAAATTTAACCTGGAGAGCTATATCGTTTACCAGAAAACGGATAATACCGATTTGATGCGGACACCGCAGTTCTATACTTTTAATAGTTTTTACCTGGACCAAACAGTGTTTAAAGTTTTAAAAACTAATGTTGGGTTTGATGTACGCTATAATACTGCGTACAAAAATTACTCGTATTCGCCGGCGGTAAGCCAGTTTTATAATGGCAGTGACGAAAAACTTGCTACTACCCCTGTGGTAGATTTCTGGATCAGGGCAAGTTTGAGAAAGGCAAATATTTTCCTGAAGTACGAATATGCTAACCAGGGGCTTGGAACCGGCGGGTTTTATACCGTAAACAGGTATCCAATGCCAGACAGGCTGTTTAAAATCGGGCTGAGCTGGAATTTCTATGATTAGGAAAAACCACTGCTAACAAGGATGTTAGGTTTTCTGTGGCTTTTTCTTTGCCGCAGGGAAAAGTACATTGTTTAATATCAGCCGGTACCCCGGAGAATTCGGATGGAGGTTTAAATCTGTTGGCTGGTCGCCCACAGCATGCTGGTAATCCTCGGGATCATGCCCGCCATAAAAGGTAAACTGTCCTTTGCCAATTTCTCCATGCAGGTAACGGACTTCTGCGGCCCCCTTGTTTTCTCCAAGCACAGTGATGCTGGGTTTGATGAGGGTTTTTCTAAAAGCAGTTGTTTGACCCATAAACCCTTTGATTACCCGTTCGTGGTTTTGCGTTAACATTGTTGGCACCAGGTCAGACTTTGCAGAGAAATCAAATAGGGTAAAATAGTCGCTGGTCTGACTTAGGCTCCTTGTCTGCGTTACATCAATATCAGAAAATTCATAGTTAGCAGGATTTGGGTCGAGCTTAAAATCTTTAAAAGCGAAAGTCTGCTGAAAATTAATCTTTGCCTGTGCGTTAGGATCAGCGGCATCGCCGTCAAACATCCTTTCACAAATATCCACCCCTTCTGCACTTAAGGCGATATCAAAACTATCTGTTGCCGAGCACATCGCAAAAAGAAACCCGCCTCCTGCACAAAATTCGCGCATCTTCTTTGCTACGGCAAGTTTCATTTCCGATACTTTTGCAAAGCCGTTTCTCTTTGCCGTGGCTTCCTGGTTTTTTACATCCTCCCTGTACCAGGAAACATTCCTGAAAGTACTCCAGAAGCGGCCGTATTGGCCGGTAAAGTCTTCATGGTGCAGGTGGAGCCAGTCGTACCCGCTTAATTTATCTTTCAGTACCTCATCGTCGTACACCACATCATATGGTATTTCGGCGTAAGTGAGTACCATGGTTACGGCATCGTCCCAGGGCAGTTTGCTTTTTGGGGAGTACACCGCTATTTTAGGTGCTTTTTCCAGCTTTACGATTTCCATGTTAACTTCGGGATCACTGATCTCGTTTAAAATTGCAGTCACTTTTCCATCTGCAATTACCTGGTAGGAGACGCCCCTGGTTTTGCATTCCTCTTCTACGTTTTGCTGATATTTGACCAGGAAACTTCCTCCCCTGTAATTGAGTAACCAGCTTACTTCTGCATTTTGTTTGATACTCCAGTAAGCAACACCATAAGCTTTCAGGTGATTTTTCTGGTCTTCATCCATACTGATCAGTATCGACGAAGCTTTTAATGCCATACTAAACAGGAGAAATAAGAGCAGAAAAAAGCTACGTTTTAAGATCATGATCGCAAGAATATGTTCGAATTTAATTTTTTTAAACTGGTATCGTGAAAAATATCCGTTCTGTTAACGTTAAATCAATCATAATATATACATTTATTCTTCGGACAGGTTTTTAGACCTTTAGTTTATCTAGTCATTACAATTTACTAAATTTGTCCTTTACAAAAAGATAATATGAGCAAAGCAATAATAAAAACAGAAAAGGGCGACATGACTGTCGAATTTTATGATAACGATGCGCCTAAAGCAGTAGCGAATTTCAAAAAATTAGCAACTGAAGGATTTTATGATGGAATTTCATTTCACCGTGTGATCCCAAACTTTATGGTTCAGGGCGGGTGTCCAAACTCTAAAGATCCTGCAAAAGCACATTTAGCTGGAACAGGCGGCCCGGGTTATAAAATTGACTGTGAGCTTGACGGCGAGAACCAATATCACGACCGTGGTGTGTTATCAATGGCACATGCAGGTAGAAATACAGGAGGTTCACAATTTTTTATCTGCCATAGCAGAACAAACACGGCACATTTAGACAGGAACCATACTGTTTTTGGTAAAGTGGTTGAAAATGTAGATATCGTTGATGATATCAGACAGGGAGACAAAATTTTAACAATTGAAGTGCTAGCAGATTAATAATATGAATTTAAGAGGAATTGTAGCCGTATCGGGCAGACCAGGTTTATTTAAACTTGTAGGACAAAATAAGGCAGGGTATGTACTTGAAGGGTTAGATGCTCAAAAAGTTAAAATCGTAACTAGTATTTCATCTACTAAACTGGCTTCATTAGAAGATATTACGATCTATGGTGAAGACGAAGATTTAAAACTGGTAGATGTTTTAGCTAATCTTGCTACAAAAAGTGATGTACCAGATGCTAAAGCAGAGCCATCTGTTTTAAAAGCATTGTTTCTTGAAGTTGCACCTGCACACGATCAGGAGAAAGTATATACTTCAGATATGAAGAAAATCGTTACCTGGTATCACTTATTAAAGGATCTTCCTTTATTTACGGAAGATGCACCAGGTACAGGAGAAGCTGCTGAAGGCGCGAAGGGTGAAGAGAAAACAGAAAAGAAAGCTGTGAAAGCAACACCAAAACCGTCAAATGCAAAAGCTCCAAGCAAAACTGCTCAGCCTGCTAAGAAAGCAAGTATGACCAGCAAAAAAGGCGTGTAACCTGATTCAAATCAGTGTTGTCAAAAAACCGGATGATATTCATCCGGTTTTTTGGTTTAGAGATAAAACCAGATCAGCAGAAAAGCGATTATCGATACTATGATCGCAATGTTAATGTTTCTGCGTTCATTGTTGGTGTTACTCCTGAATTTATATTTTCTTTTATAATCTGATGGTTGTGGCATAATAATGTTCTCCTTTCTTAGATAAGATGATTAAATAGACATATTCCATAAAATCTGACATGATTTATTCATGATGGTAAGGTTCTCCCTTTAAAATACTAAAAGCCCGGTAGAGCTGCTCAACAAAAAATAAACGTACCATCTGATGTGAAAAGGTCATATCCGACAGCGAAATTGTTCCATTGGCACGTTTATAAACACTTTCATCAAACCCGTAGGGACCGCCAATAATAAAGGTCAGCTGTTGAACACTTCCGATCATCTGTTTGTTTAGATAGTCTGAAAATTGTACCGAGGTATATTTCTTACCCTTTTCGTCCATCAAAATTACTGTATCCAGGTTACTGATCTGTTTTAAAATTAGCTCTGCTTCCTTTGATTTTTGCTGTGCCTCTGTAAGGTTTTTTGTGTTTTTAATGTCGGGAATAACCAGGAGGTTAAAACCTATGTAGTGTTTTAAACGGTTAAGGTATTTTTCAATACCTTCAATGAGGTACTTATCTTCGGTTTTGCCGACTACGAGCAGGGTTATTTTCATGCAGTATGTATTCAGTTTTTGGATGTATTGCCTATATTTAGAATTTCAGCGGACAAATCAAAGATATGGTAAAATCGAAAGATAGTATTTTAAACGACTATCAAAATCACGTAGAAATTCAGGCTTTAGCCGCCCTCAGGTTAAAAAAGGTGCTCAATAATATATCTTATTCCCGTTTGGGTATGTTTCTGCTGGAAGTTGTACTTGTTGCTATTGTAATC
>Ga0247814_10001084_pt1 | contig 17120 bp, 11 predicted proteins | sample UWRJL179409R1_FD_179947 | JGI IMG/M metagenome (GOLD analysis project Ga0247814, IMG submission 179947) | Plant litter microbial communities from Arlington Agricultural Research Station in Wisconsin, United States - UWRJ-L179-409R-1 | ecosystem: Environmental > Terrestrial > Plant litter >...
TGCCTGAGCTACCCAGTCGTCTGATGCGCTTTCGGTCGCGACCTTACGGTGATAAGAATTTGGATACTCCTCCTCTTCTAGCGTCCGGACAGACTTCTCCTGTCCGTCGTTGGTCGAGTAGACGAACCGAACAGCAGGATAAGTGGAGTCGATGCGCAGGAGTTGGTCCTTGACCCGCTTGCGGCCTTCAATGGCAGAACGCAGCACTTCCTCGACTTCTGTATCTGAAGCTTCACCGTGTGGATAGAGGATCTTCATCAAGCCTGAGAAGGTCTTATTGATGCCGTCCCGGTCGCGAGTCGAGATGTCGTCGGAGAGCCGGAACTTCGCTTTGTACCTGTCAGAGAAGTCATGACTGCGCAGCGAACGCAGAATCTCGGCAAGGTAATCGACGACAAAGCCGTATCCGTCCGAAAACATCTCACCCCGGATGACGTCCACCTCCCATCCCGGGATGTAGCTATGGATACGGTCCAGGAAAGCCGAGTCGTGGAACTTTTCGGGCAGCGGATCGAACAAATCCGAATGCTTAAGCATGTACGGCACCGTATGATCCGTGTTGCCGACGAATACCATGCTGGCCTCGGCTCCCAACGTTTCCACGCCCCGGGAGAATGTTTTGTTGGCCATGTAGTTCTTCAGAATGTCGACCAGCGCTTTGTCGACCTTCTTCTGCTTACCAGCAAACTCATCGAAGGCCACCACGTCCCAGTAGCCTACTAATCCCAATTTGCCGCTGCTGTTGTTAACGAACAGCTTGGGCACCGTTACCTCGCCGCCAGAGACCAGAATGCCGTGAGGAGAAAACTCCGAGAAGATGTGAGACTTGCCGGTTCCTTTGGGGCCCAGCTCGATCAGGTTGTAGTTGCGCTCACAGAACGGTATCAAGCGCACAAGTTGACTTAGCTTATTGCGTTTGCCGAACATCTGCGGGTTGAAGCCCACACTCTGAATCAGCAGGTCAATCCACTCGTCGGTACTAAACTCCTTACGAGCCTGCAAATAGCCGTCGAAGTCGAAATGAGATAGCTGAATCGGCTTGATCGAAACCAATATCCAAGGCGTCGCGTTCTTATCCTCGGTGAACATATATTCGAGATCGGCGATACACCAAACCCCACCGACAAGCAGTTTCGGGTGCGCTTTTACGGTGGCCGAGTCGATAACCACTTTCTTAACACCAAGATTGGCGAACTCAGCCTCGTAGGCATCCGATTTATCGTTCAGCGCGACGCTGATCCGGTCAATAACCTTATGTCTGCCTTTCTCTTTGATCGTCGAACGCACCAGACCCGCTTCGTTGCGGTGCACGTAGTGCTTGCGCAGGATTTCCCGGACTGTATCGATGCCCGCCTTAATAGAGGCTTCGTCGTTGGTGGCGCAATACTGCCCGAGCAAATACTCCAGCACGTAGGTAGGCACGATGGCATTACCCTTCACTGTCTTGACCAGATCCTTGCGGACCACCAGACCGGCGAAGTGCTGATTGATTTTATCGTCTAGCTGGTTCATGGTAGTTCCTCTGGCATTCACTCAAAAATCAAAATCACTGGAGAGCGAGCGGCGGATCGCATAACGCACCGCCTGGTATTTGACGTAGTGCGAGGTGCCGTCTACTTGTTCATCCAGGCGCAGTTCCACCTGCTGGTTGTTGACATCATCCGCCTTACGGCTGAGGATGAAGCGCACCGGCAACTCGCGCTCGCGCGGATTGTCGGAAGCAAAGTCGAAGGTCAGGTCATGCGTGTCGGAGATCGACTCACCCGCCAGGGTGTAGATGCCCACCTTCAAGCGCCGCGCCTGCTTCTTTTCGGTGATCGGCTCGGTCTGGTATAGCACCACAGCCAGCTGCCCTGTGGTGATGGTTTTGCCACCGCCGCCGATGAACTCCACGTCCACCCGGCCAACGTCGCTCTGGCGCTTCTTGTTGATACTGATGACCGGAATCACCACCTCCTGCAAGGTGGCCCCACCATGCACGAACCGGCTGCCGGAGCCTTTCAGGCGCAAACGATTAATGGATTTGGGGATTTGCACCTCCAGCGTTCCCGCTAGTGACAACTGTTCTGGGCTGAAGGTCTTGAAGCCGGGCTTGGCTCGAAGCCCCTTGCCCAGCACAAAGCGGCGGTCGGTGTAAAGAACTTGGCTGCCCTCTGGCTCGGCGCTGAGGAAATCGCTCTCTGCCAGTGGCCTGTTCTGGTATATAAAGCCGTGGTCTGCCGTGATAAGCAGGTTGCTCGCATTGGCATTGGTTAGCTTCTTCACCAGGCGCAATAGCTCGTCCAGCGTTTCTTCGGCCGCACCGAACACTCGCTCTTCGGTATCGCGCGTGTCGCCGGTCTTGTCGATCAGGTTGTGATAAACGTAGACCACCTCGTTGTCACGCATCAGCGCGCGCGATTCATCTCGACCCATGCCCAGCACATCCTTAGCCAGCACCACGGTCGATGCCGGCACGGCCGACGCCAGAATTTTTGCCCGGTTGGCCGAGCCCATGCTGCTCTGGCCATTGACCAGCACGTGTCCGCTGTCATCCTCCAACAACTGCAGCGTTTGGTTGGGCAACAGTGCAGCCATACCCAGCTGGGTGTAGCTAGGCAGGCATGACAAGATAGGCACCAGCTCAGCATCAAAGCGATCCTCACGGCGGATCAGGCTTTGCAGCTCTTCGCCGATCTCATACCGGAAAGCGTCTGAAATCAGCACACAGACTTTAGTCTTACGATCCAGATAGGGCTGTACAAAACGGCTGAAAAATTGCGACTGGGAGATTACGGACGCGGCTTCCCAGCGCGCACTCGCATCAACGAAGATTTGCCAGCGGTCATTGAGCCGCACCAGAAAGTTGTTGGTATACAGGTTCTCGATTAGGTGGCTGAGACCCTGCAACAGCGAGACTTGGCCCGACTCTCGGGCATGGTGAATGAATTTGCGATAGCGTTGGTCTAGGCGAAACCAGGTCTGGGCATATTTCTTGACCCCATCCTCTAACGAGCTCATTTCCAGTTGAGTCATGTCCAATAGCTGGATGAACTGCGCCCCGTGTTCGATGGCCAAGTAAACGTCCTTGAAGCGTTCGAACCAATGCCCTTGCCGGCGTTGCCGTACCCACTGTTCCACCTCCTGCGCCGTCACTGTGCGCGTGACCACGTCGCGCACTAGATCGCTGAGGATCTTTTGGTCGATCAGCTCGAAATAATCCAGATCCATGAGCGCGCGGTAATCAATGCCTTGCAATTTCTCATCGATTTGCAAGATCGCTGCGCACTCCTCGGACAGCAATTCAAAGCGCTGGCTTTGGGCGCGGCTGTCCTTCCAGCGCTGGATGAACACCTGCGCCTCGGCAGAAAGACGGGCCTTGTATTCGGGATCCACGTTTGCAAAGAAACAGGTCTTGAAAAGCTCAATCACAAAATCGCGTAAGCCCGGACGTTCAGACGCATAGCCGTAAGCGCGCTTCATGCGCTCCCACAAGAACTCACTCAAATTGCTGCGCTCGATCAGCTTCATGCGTGTATCGGCACCGTCGGCCACATCGGCCAACAACGCTTCCAGCATCACATCCAGCCGAGGCTCAGTGCCCACGCACACCGCTAACATCTTTTGACGCAGGGCATTCTGGCTATCGCTGCTTTCCAGCAGGCCGTACAAGGCTTCGCGCCGCTTACTGGCTTCGAAAAATACCACATGAGCTTCCAGCAGCGGGTAGCAATCCGGCCCCAGTTCCAACTCTGCCAGCCAAAGCGCCACCTGGTCGGTACGGAAGGTGTGGCCGCTGGCGAGCTGTACATCCAGCAGCCAGTTATGCAGATGCTCAGGCTCCGGTCCATCGCGGTAAAGCAGAAATTTTTGCGCTGGCTGCATGCGCAACACGCGGTGCTTTATGCCAAACTCGTTGTTAGCCAGCTCGATCTTCTCAATGCCCGGAAGTTCCAGCGCCGCGAAATCGGCCCGAAACTCATGGCGCGTGTCGTACCAAAATACGACGCGCTGCTTGTCGAACAAGTTGATGAGTGCCTGGGTTATTTTGGGGTTACTCACTAGCATCAGTCCTCGTCCTTGGAATCCAGCCCGACGATTTTCTTAAGCGCGGGGCCTAAGGACACATAATTTTTCTTCACGCCTTTGTCCAGGTCGATTGGTTTCTGCTCGGTGGCCAGCGGGTAGAGGACGTCACGCTCGTAGTCGTCCAGTTCCCGCAGCTGCTTCTTGACGGTGTCGATCTCCTTGTTGGCGCGGGCCTTCTCGGCTTGGCTGGCCGTGGCGCTAACACCCACCTGCTGCAAGTAACTCAGGTGCGCCGCCAACTTGTTACGGAAGTCGCGCAGGTATCCGTTGAGCACCACGCTCACCGTGTCTGAGCGGTAGCGATGCATGTAGATCAGCACGTTGAACGTGCTCTTGGGGCTGCTGAATAGCCAATAGATGGGGCGCTTCTTGTAGCGTTTGACATGGTCGCTATAAAAATCCTTGAGGAAGTAATCGCGGATGTCGCGCGCCTTGCCATTCTTTCCCAGCGCTTTTACAACGAACTGCATGTTTTCCTCGTAATGCTCCTCACCAAAGGCCACACGTAGGAACTGCCGGAAACGCTCAGCGATGTCATCGTTGAACCAGTCGCCATCGAGCATCGGGATTACGTTGTCGTCGTCGATTGGGAAGCTGGGCTCAGGGACCTGTTTCAGGTAGTCATCGATGGTCTCGCCCTGGTTGGCCAGAATTAGCCCCGATTTGTTCAGTGCATAGCGGCCAAACATGCAGCCCACAGCATAAGAGACCAACTCGCGCATCGTGTCGGCAAGCAGCAGCGCCTCCAGCTCGTCATCGCTCTTGTCGCCACCGTAGCGATAGTGAGGATTGCAGGTCAGGGTGATTTCGTTGAGCGCCACCTTAGGCTTCAGCTCATTCTGCAAGCCGTAGGCCTCGATGAAAATACGGTTGTTCTCTTCCTCCAGCCGCTGCATTTCCAGAGTCATCTCCCACCAATGCGCGCGGAGCTTCTGGTAGGTAGCCTCTAGGGTTGGCTGGCGGTAGTCGAGATTTAAAAGCTGAAGGCGTGTGAAGTCCCATGAGGTTTCGTAGGATTCCCAGTCGCAAGCAGATAGTCGGACTGCCGACTCGGCAATTTCACTGATATCTTTAGAAGCATTCCCAACAACCGGTAGATTTAGAATATGCCCAAGTTTGAAATCAAGTGTAGGAGCTAACATCTTTACCAAATGATTTGTGACGGCACTATTCAAGAATGCCTCATGAAGGGGTTGTTCAATTAGATCTCTGGCAAATCCCATCGGTCCTTTCGCGTCAAACATGAAGCCAGATGGCACATGTCGAACAGCGAAAGCTCCACTTGAAATCCCTGACCATGTGAACCCTGACTTAAAAGCATAGTCGCCGTTATAGTTGTGCGATCTTATTCGGCCGGTTTCAGAGTCTTTGAAAGTCTTAAGTTCTTCACCGTTGTTAAACCAATTGACGACATATTCGAAATTGCCAGACCATCGCCTAAAATCACCCCCCTTGATATACGGAAAATAGCGTCTCTGCCCTTTCTGTGCTTTGTTGTTATCTTCTATGTTGAAACCAATTGCTGCTAGTTGGACCTCATGCCAGAGTCGAAGAAAAAGGTCATTACTTCCCGTTGTGAGACCCTCCCTCGTCTCGATATTTTGCGAGAGAGAATTGTTCTTTTGAAAAAGATCTAAAACGGTTCTGGATGCCCAGTAGACAATAGGACTGCCAGGTATCTTTTTGAAGTCAGCGGAAGAGGCACGATAGCGCCAACCGCAGTGAGGGTTGTTAACAGCCTCACGGATGTCCTCATTTTTTTCAGCTTCTGAATTACCAGAAATCAACCTTAGATAGCTGCCCTTGTAATCCAAACACTTCGCATTTTCTATAATAAAAGCCGTGGTCGAGACAATCTCCCCACCGATACTGTCAAATGCCCTAGCACCAAGGTGAGCCATAGAAAGGATCGTGTTTTGACTGAGGACTCGTGCTCGTAACGATTCATAAGAAGACAAAAACATCCAACTCTGCATGGTGATCATCGCAACGGCGCCTTGCTTTAGAGCAAGGTCAAGGTTACGCTCAATGAACATCGCAAATAGATCAGACTTGCTGTTTGGGTAATTATCCTTTACCCAAGCGCCTAAACGCCCATTCATCCCCTTCCCCCCCATATAGGGCGGATTGGCAATCACCACGTGATACTTGGGGCTCAGATAACTGGCCTGCAAAAGTGCTTGAAGTGCTTTTTTGTGCGTCTCACTCAGGAATAACTGCCCCGACACGTCTTTTGTTTTCAGTATTCTGAGCATCTCTGCCACATCGGTAACATCCGGACGAATCAGCGAGCCAAAGTTGTCGGCTTCTTCGAATTGGCGCAGGGTGGTTTGCAACGGTGCCGTGAATAGGTCGTGACCAATAAAGTCCATGTACACGGTTAGTTCATCCGCTTCAAATTTCACATTCTGTAGCACGCAGATATTGGGCTTGATGCCTTTATTGAAAAACCGGCGCTGTTTGGCGCGTGCCTTCATGGTCAGGGCAAACGCCGCCAATTCTCCCGCACGTTCGTCAATCTCAATACCGTAGAGGTTGTGGGTAAGAATCTTCTCTGGGATTTCGGCGGCATCTACGCCCTCTTCTTCGTAGATGGCATAGAGCAAATCGAAGGCGTAGGTCAGCATATGGCCGGAGCCACAGGCAGGGTCACAGATCTTGATTTCCTCTGGGTTGATTATTTTCAGAAAATCGGTTTCAGTCTGTTCTTTTCCATGTGCCGCAGGCGCTGGCTTGATGTAGTAGTCCATCTTCTCGACCAGCCTTGAGCTGGGCCGATTGAGCATCCATAGGCGGCCAAGGGAGTTTTCTACTAGATAGCGCACGATCCAGTGCGGGGTGAACAATTGGGTGGCGGCGGGGATGTTTTCCGGCGTGATCTTCTGGTTCTTTTTCAAGCCCTCAAACACCGCCTCTTTTTTCGCGGAGATATAGAATTGGTAGAGCCATCCAATGACCTCGACATCTTCGCAAGCATCCGGCGTCATCGCTTCACGAGTGTAGGCAAGGATGGAATTGCCCGAGAGCAGGTCGTCGGGCATAAGTAGTTCGGTGTAGTCGTCGATACGCTCGAACAGAAATGGCATGGCGCGATGAAAGACATTGCAAGCCGCCACGACCAATAGTCGATAGGCCTCGCCTTGCGGGTCATGGCTGGGGGATTTGCCGTCGAGCAGCGCAAAAATCTGCTGGCGAATTTTTTCCGGCACGGTCTCGTCATCGATATGGCCCATGTTGGCCTCAGCCAAGATCTCTGGCTGGAACTGCCCGTCGGCGGGCGACACCACACCGATGCGGGTGTAGCGGTTCACATCCATAAAGCGTAGAGCGCAAAAACGATTGAACCACGTATAGGCCACGCGCTCGATCACCTGCGCCTTGCCATGACTCTCGATTGCCTCGTCGAGCTTTTTGATGGCCGCGGAATTTTCACGCCGTGCAGCACTGCCAGATTGCAAAACCAATTGCAGGCGGGCCTCAACCAGCTCCATCAGTGTGCGACGGGCGTATTGGGCAAAGCGGCGTAATTTGGCTGTTTCCATTATTGTTTTACCCCTGCGACAGTGACAGCGGCCACGCGCGTGACCGGCCACTTGGGGAAGTTTTCGTTCCATGTTTCAAGATTAAATACCTGACAATTTTTTACCGGATGCCTATGCCAACGCTGCGAGCTTTTGCCTGCGGGGGGTAATTTCTTGGCAATTTCATCAGAAAAATTAGGCAAAACTTCGCCCTCTAGCGTGACCAGGCTGAGGTAGTAAACTTCTTTTGACAGCTTGTCTTCCGCCCAACGATAGAAAAAGCTGTCTATAAATTTTGAGGCAAATGTTGAACTTAGCGTTCCGTCGTTGAGTTCGCTCCGAAACTTCTGCAAACCTTTTTCTTGCGCTTTAGGATTGCCGGGATCCTTGACCTCAACAAACAGGATAGCCTCGTCAAGCTCGACAATAAAATCAACGCGATGCATTTCGCCAATGCCGTGATAATTGGGTTGACCAGCCTTCATTTGATCGAAGACCAAAGTATCAATCGCATTAGTAAAGTCTATCTCGATGTCTCGCTCTCTGAGTTTCGTATTCATTTACCCAAACCACCCATTTTTTTATTCACTTGTTCCTTGGTGAGTTCGTTGAATGTGTCCGCAATGGCGTTAGGAGTAATTGCACGGTAATCGTCAACGCTGTCTACTTTGACCCTACCATCGCCGTCACGATAGAGCGCATGGAAGCGAACATGGTCGTCTTTACCTTTATTATCCATTAACAAATCGAACCACTTGAGCAACACGTAATCGTGCGTTGCCAGGATGATTTGCTGACCATTGCGTGCCATCTCCAGCAGAATCTCAACCAACAACTTCATCAGCTTGGGATTCATGTTCGTCTCTGGCTCGTCCCAAAACAGCGGGCCGCTGGCCCCAGGCTGGATTGCGCCAGTCTCTAATAGCCGCGCAAGCATTCCCGCCTTGCGGAACCCTTCTGCCATGGCATTGGCGGAATACTCAGTATGCTCGGTTCTGAAGGTAACCTTGCCACCACCATAGAAAACAAATCGCCCATCGCAGACTTTTTCAATCTGCTCTATCGCCCATTTCGATTTTGCATTCAGATTTTCCGGGCGGATCTCAGGTAGATCCAGCAACAGGCAGATATCTTGGTATGACTGATCGAACGAGAGTCCGTACTTTTCATAAAGACTATTGAAGCCTTTCATAAAGGACAGCACTTCTTTAGTCGGAATGAAAACGGCTTCATTCTGAAACTTCTCATAGTTAGCTCGACTCTGGATCGCCAGCGCCTTAGAGTTGTTAAAGAATGTTGCAGAAATCTTTTGGCCCTGAAAAAACCGGGCAGAGAAATGAGCCTGCTCAGTCGCGCCTTGGCGATGCAGCTTGCCGAGCTTGTCGTCCAGTGGCATGAAAAGACGAATCAGCTTGGTGGTGAGCGCAGTCGCAAGTTCATCGTCATTGAGATCCGACTTATTCTTGAACAGAGGCGCGCCTGCACACAAGGCGTAAGCCGCCTTGAGCAGATGGGTTTTGCCCGTGCCGTTCTCGCCGACAATGACATTGATCTTGGCGGAGAAAGTGACGTCGAGCCTTTCAAAGCTGGTGAAATTCGTAAGTTCTAATTTTTCTAGCATTTGAGCCTCTATACCTGTACGCGATTGCCTGCCTGAATTTCTTTCAGCCAGGCCTCGCGCTGTTGTTTAAGGTAATCGTCCAGTTCTGACTCACTGGCCAACCAAGGTTTGGCATAACCTACTTTGATGGTGCGCGCTGGCACCAGGCGATGCTCGGCCGTGGTGGGTGGCATTGTTGTCGCTGGCTTGCCGCCATCAGATTGCGGCCCCTCCCCCCCCCGGGCGCTGGATGGAGGAGTGACCGATTTTGCTTTGGCCAGCCCTTCGAGTTCGAGGAGCACTTGCGGGTAAAGCGTGTCTTCAAAGTGACGCAGCTGGTCGCGAATCATGGCAATGCGTTTTTGGCCTTGCAGCGACTGGCGCACAAGGGCAAAAGATTTGCCCAATCTGGCTTGGTCGTCCATGCTCAGGCTCACGTATTCGTCGGTGCCCTGTAGGCGCTGCGACAGTTCGTCGAGTCGATTGGCAGCGGTTGACTTCTCGCTCGCCAGTTGGTTGGCGATGCGTTGTGCCAAAGCGTCCAACTGGGGCTTAGCTTGCTGCAGGCGGTTTCCTTGCCACGGGCGCTGGTCGGTCAGCAGCGCTTGAACGATGTCAACGTCAGCCGAAGGTACATAGGCAAAGTTGTCCTCCTGGTCGGCGACGAGTTGGCGCGCTTGATCGAAGATCGCCTTTTGCGGGCTTTTCATAAAACGGCGCAGTGGATCGATCAGTGATTCTTTGCTGTCGAGCAGCGCATCTTGCGCGCGAGCGAGATCAGTAAGGAACCAGTTGACGTTCTTCTCGGCCACTTCTTTTAAGGCGAACAGTACGGCGTCGAACACGCTCAGGAAGGGATACAACGCCTTTTGGGCGTTGAGCTCGACCAGTTCGATTTCCAGGTCCTTAAGAGCGTCGATAGTTTCGCGCGAGAGTGCCCTGGCCTCGTTGCTTGTAGCTGGTTTGTCGAAGAAGTCTGCGAAGAAGTCTTTGAGTGTACGGATCTGCGAGGCGGTGAACTCGACCTGCGGCTCCAGTACCAAAGTCGCGTGGGCACTAGTGTTACGCAGGCTACGTTCCAGTGCTTCAGCTTCAAGAGTATTGCTGTCCTGGCGGATTTCGACCTTGCCGCGGGCACTGAGCAGGGCCAAGTTGCACAGGATCGCGGCGTAGTACCAGCCGTAGTTCTTGCGCTCGAACCGTTCAATCAGGCTCTTGACGGTAGTGCGCACGCCGCTGCGCGCGTTGCTCTGAATGAAGGCCAGCAGTTCCTGCTCGGGCTCGGTAAGGCTGGTAGCATCGTTAGCTAGCAGACTGTCTTCCACCATGCGTAAGTGCTTGCCTACGTCGGCTTCATTGAAGGGAAGATCGCGCAGCATTCGCAAGTTCGGATAGGTGGTCTGGATTAATTGGTCAAAACCTTTGAGTACCCGCGTTTGACCATCTTCACTGCTAACGTCAACATCAGCGGCGTTGATTATCAGCGTGGCTTTGCCCAGCAGCGCTTTCGCGCGTAATTGCAGGTCGTTCAGACGTTCGGTGTTCTGGAAACCCTTGGCATCCAGAATTCGTTTGACGGCCTCTTGCTGGGTGTTGCTGTTCTGGCGGATGTATTTTTCCGTGCGCTTGTGCATGGCCAAGTCTTGCATGAAGCGTGCATCGGCAGGCAACACTACGCGCAACTCGTCACGTCCCATACTCTGCATGCGCTGCAACATGATATTGTCGAAGTTGTCGCTTAACGGGGTGATTATGTGAATTGCGAGCTCGTGCTCGCGGCTCAGCGAGCGGGCATCCATCTTGCGGGTGTAGGCGTAATCTTGGCCGTTGCCGTGGCGGATCTTGCGCTGCTTGATCACTCCGTCGAATAGCAGGACTTCCAGCTCCTTGATCACGTCCGCCGTTTCGACCTCGGTGTTCTTAATTTCTTCTTCTACGTCTTTTTCCTCATCGGTCAGATATTCGTAGAGGTCGCCATTGCGTTGGACGTAGGTTTGCTGCTCCAGCAGGTTTAGCGCCGCTTCCATTTTTTTACGCTGGGCGGGCAAATCTTCGCCAAAGCGCTCTAGCATTAGCACACCAAGATTGCGCAGCGTTGCCTTGAACTCTTTGACGTACTTGACCAGGAATAGCGCCTTGAGCACCCGAATAGCGTAAGGGTCGCCCAGATTGCGTTCTGCGGTGTTGATTGCGCTCTGGATACCACTTTTCAGCGCGCCCCGAATGCCTTCAAACATGCGATCGAAAGTGGCCAGTTGACCGACAGGCTCATTATCAATGGCGATAGCCACCTCGCGGAATACGCCGAGCATGGAGCGCTCGCCCACTGAGCTAGCCTTGCCTTCAAATCCGTTGTGTACCGAAATGCCTCGAATAGCCGACTGGAACAGTGGGAACTGGTAGGGTACGAACGGGTAGGCGTATGTGAAGTGCTCCTCGTCGCGATAGTTCTGGTAGACCTGGCCCCCATCGGCAAAGTCGAATAGCGTCTTGAAGTTGTTGAGCTGCTGGGCATAAGTTGTCTTCAGCAGTTCGGCTCCAATGTTGTTTTTGGTGAGCAACCGCTTCTGGATCACCTCGGCCACGTCGGCGCTGGTCAGCTTGAGTCTGTTGGCGAAACGCGCCTGGATCTTGGTGAAGTCGTTGCTCTGCTGTTCGCTCATGTCACCGAGCACCGAGTTCATGTCCTCTTGTGCAGTGACGATGATCCACGCGCGCCCCTGGCATTTGGTGGCTAAACTTTCGGCCACCGTCTGCAGGTTGGTCATGAGCTTCGTGTTTTCGGCGACGTACTGGCCCACTTCGTCCACAAAAAAATTGAGCCGGAAGTCCGCTGGCTTTTTATCGAGCCAGTTTTTGACCTGGTTGCCGAAGTCTTCGATGGAGACGCTGTACTGATTACGGTATTTGTCGAGGATACCCTTGGCCAGGGCAGGATCTTCGCCCGTGATCTCAGCATAGGCCTTGGCGATATTTCCTGCTTCTAGCAGCGCCTGCTCGCGCCCCCGTTCCCACGATTTGTTTGCATGGCCTTGATAAGCGTCTTTAAACCGCAGAAGCTCTTCGCGCCCGTCGAGGTCGCGTTCGAACTGAGCGATGTAGCCTTGCTTTCCGAAGTAGCCACACATCTCGTTGAAGACTTTGACGAACACTGACAGCAGCGCGTCGGTTTGCGTCTTACTGATGACATCGGCCTTCTGATCGATGTTGAACAGGATGCTTCGGGACGGAATGGCGACGGCCTTCTTGAGCGCGGCACGCAGCAACTCATCTTCCTTCGAAATCTTGGGGAGGAAGATGTCCAGCGCGTTGCCGCCATCGACCTTGCGATTTTCAAGTAGCAGGGCGAGCATCTTGAGCAGGTGTGATTTGCCTGAGCCGAAGAAGCCCGACACCCAGACACCGTTGGCCCCGTGGTAATCGTTGTAAGCGTCAAGGAAGTGCTCCAGACGCTTGGCAACTTCATCTGTAAGAACATATTCATTGAGTTCGCTGTAAAGACTGGACTCGTCGTCCGCCTTGATTACCCCTTCAATAGGGCGACTGACGGGGTTTAGAAAAATACGATTGAGTTCCAAATGTCGCTCCCTTAAGCCAGTGTTTCAAAGATGTTGAATGCGCGGTAGTACTTGTCGTCGTGCAGGAGGCCGAAAAGCTCCAACGATGCGCCTTGCTCAAGCGAGTAACGATATTCACCTGGGAAAAACATGACGGTCGGCCTTTCCTTGGCCGTGCTTTGCAAGTTGTTGAGTACGTTATGCGAGCGTATGTGAGGGAACACTTCGCCGATGCCCGACAGGAAAAGCACATCAAACTCGGCCTGCTGTATGCGCTCACCAATAGCCGGAACCAGATAGTCTTCAATGCCAAGCACGTTTTGCAGCAGCTCCAGCAGATTGTCCTTCTCGACTTGGCTTTCAATTGCAATGATCTCGTCCCACAAATTGACATCCTGGCTGCTGCCATCGCGCGCCTTGAGCAAGTCGATACAAAGATCATAAAGATTTATCTCGAGCACTTTGACGCCACGTCCTCCCAAGCATTCGACGGCTAAACTTTCCAGGGTGTTAATCAGCTGGCCTTGCATGCGTTGCATTTCGAAGGCCTCAGCAGCCCTAAACTCACAGATGTAGAACGGCAAATCGTTGTTCAACCCGCGCATCTCCAGAAAACGCGGACTACTGATCACATTGATCAAGTGTTCAAAACGGGAGGCCAGCGGTTGCTGGCTGAGTTTCTGGCTCATTTCAGCCACCTCTGAATTTCGTTGTCCGTTGAGGGGAATATCAACAGCTCCTCTCGCCCGCGCCGAGCCAGTAGCTGTGCAATCCGGGGGCTAAGCATGGCTGGCTGAATGTGTTGTTGATCCGAAATCAGGTCTGCCTCTCTCAGCATCCGAAACATGTTTTGCCGGAGCTTCTGCTGGGTAGAAAGGGCGATCTCGTCGAGTTCCGTATGCCACAGGGCCTTGCCGTTGTAATAAGCGTCATAATCGCCAAAAGAAATCTGGCGACGTAGCAGCAAGTGATGTTCTCGCAGCACCTCAACGGCGAAGTCATGGATGAAGGCGTAGCGTCGGCAAGCTGCCACCCAAAGCAGGTAGCCGCGATCACGCAGGCTGGCCTCCCGTAGTTCTTCCAACTCCGGCAGTTCTAAGCACTCAAGTCGCGCGACCAATTCTTTGCTGAGTCGGAGCGCGGCGCTTGCGGTACGGACCTGTAGCAGGTTTTGGCCGCGTATCTCGGCTCGGGTTTGCGTCCAGTCACGTAGAGCGAGGTAGCGCTCTGCGACGACAGGTGCTTCCTGCAAAAAAATGCCGCCTGTCGTAAAGGACAGGCGGTAGCGTTCAATTGTCATCGTTACCTTGCTTTGAAGGGGCAAGACCCATCGCAGACTGTTGCTTGATCCATGCGTCGATGTCCGCACGCGAAAATCGCCACATGCCTCCAACCTTAAACGCTGGGACCTTTTTAGCAGCAGCTAGTCGATAGATCGTTCGTTCGGCAACCTTCAGGTATTCGGCCACTTCCGAAATTGTTAAAACGTCATCTTCTTGCTTTTTCATTGGCGACAAATATCACTAAAGGCCAGAATTGGCGAAACATGGCTACATCTTACCGTTAATCACTATCCCATTCAATCTTTGCAGCGTTTTCAGAAGGCGGCTGGCCCAGGAGTCGGCTGACCGGATCGGCCAAGCCTTTCGCGAAGCCGCATGACGGACTAGCAGGGTGCGCCATAGTCACGCGCTACCTTAGCAACGGACTCATCAGCGGTAAGGCGTTACATGGCTTCGGCCTGCTGTACCTTCGTGAGCGCTGACAGGCGCCCTAGCATCTCGCCCTCTGCGCGCGCGTGCAAGGCCTGCCCGGGGTCGCTCAAATAATGAATCGCCCCCAAACTCAGCCACCGCATTCAACCCGCTCATAGTCATCTTTCCGGCAGCGCTGGTCAGATCGACCGCGCCGGGCGCTGAGCAGTTCCCACGAACAGCATCGGCCGCCATCTGCTCCAATGCGACACGTACATCCATGGCATTACGGCGAAGCCGGTCGAGCTTGGTTACAATGAGCGCGCTGCCTGGTTCCAGACCGTCAAGCAACCGAGCAAACTACGGCCGCTCAGGAGCCGCAACGCTGCCGCGAATGTTTTCGCACACGATACGGCGCTTGTTGACCGCAAAGCCGGCGGCCTCGATCTCATGGATCTGGTTTTCCGTGCTCTGATCTGCGGTACTGACGCCGGCCTAAATGAAGGTGCGAGACATGTTAGCTATTTACGACATATTTTTGGTCGACGCCGAAATCTTGCTCTGCGGACAATTTTATTCGTTCATCTTCGCGTGCATTGCGGGAGCTAACCGTCACACTCGTCACCAGCGCCCCGCCCTTAAACGCCATTCGAACAATGTCCCCCATCCGTGGCCTGGCCTTCCCTTGCGCCAATGCGGAAAATGGTAGTTCGATTGCGCCATGGGTCCTATACTGAATCAGCACAGCCCGATGATCCAAGCACGTCACCGTCCCCACATAATGCCCACTCACCCGATTCGGCTCCTCCATCACCAGTCCCAGCACCTTGGCCTGGCTGGCAATTGAAGGCACATGTGCTTCGACCAATTTTCTGATCTCAGTTAGTTCGCTCAAAATGTGTACGTGCTCGATCCTTAAAATTTCTCGGCCTAAGACCTGCAATCCGACGGCGCACTTGAGCGCCTCCGACTCAGACTCGTATTTTCCCGAGGTATCCTCCATCCGGATCGATAAATCACGCATTCCAGCCAACGTAGATCGATACTCTGCGTACAGAGCTTCGATTTTCTCTTCGAAAGAAAATTCCATTATTTATCGTTCCCCGTTTTAGTGTTTATTGGGCATCGTCGGGCGGTGCCCAATCACGGTAGGGCAGGGCTTTCGCGGATAATGCAAGTTTTCGATTGGATTTTTTCCGAATTTTCATGGTATTTTCCATCCATATTCTGTCGCATCATTCCACCCAAAAAGCGGCTTTGATCGTGGCACACACCAGGTTTCACCATTACTGATCCTTTTTTCCCATTTATCGGATGTGCATTTCGCAGCCCAGATCCCGTGTTTGTTGCTAAAAAAATCCCTCGCCAATTTTCCTTCCTCCGTCGCGGCCCATTTTGCCGCAGCAATCGCCGCAGCGACGTTTCTGTCACTTTCTCGCTTTGATGCAGCAATTGCAGATTCACTATTTTTCTCCGCGACAGCCGCCGCACCGTCTGCGCGTTGGTTCGCCGCATCCATCTTCTTCTCGGCCATGCTGACGCGGATTGCATACGCTGATTTCGCGGCGAGAAAGCCGGCGTCACCGAATACAACGGAACACACCAATGCCGCGCCACCCAATCCGCCCCAAGCCCATTTAAGGGCGGTGTAACGTTCAGCGGCCGCCGCGTCGCCTGCCACACGCTGCGCGATTTCAGCCACCTTGCCGGCCAACCCAGCCAAGACGCTCTCCCCCGCTCGCAGCATTTCACGGTCGGCTGCACCAGGCAGTCTGCTTATTTGCTCTGCGACCGCTTTGGCCACCGCAGTCATTTGCGCCTGTTGAATCTCGATTTTTTTGGTTAGCTCGTGCAACTCACCCATTATTTGCGCCGCGACGGCATCGCTTAAGGCCATTATGCGTGCTCACCAAACAGCGCGTTCCACGCCAATTTCATCTCGCGGTCCAGCATTTTTACAGTGCCCTGCGCCCGGATCAGCGGCACCATCGAAGTGCGTTCTTTTTCCCGTTCAAGCGGAATCTTGTTCATCTCCTGCCGGTAGTTCAGCGGATCGGCAAGCATTTCAAGGTACGTTTTTTTTGCGCTAGCCAAGGCCGAGAAGGCTTCAGACTCATGGATGACTGCATTCAAATTGAGCGTAAAAATTGGGAATTTTTTGTGCATTGCGATCAAAGTCTTGCACTCCTCCGCTACGTCGGAATCAACCGGGAGCCGGTTAAATAACACCTTGATTCGAGCGGCTTCGATCCCCATAGCATTCAATGCCTGCAGGGTTTTCATGGTTTCACCCATTTCGACCTGGGCTTTTGCATCGGCCTTGACCGGCACCACGAAATAGTCGAACGCTAGATGTGACTCGAATTGTGAATTCAAGGCAAGGATGAAGGCCTCGACATTCGACGCGCCCACATCGACGATCGCATCGTTTGTCGTGGCAAGAATGGCCTCCAGTTTGCCCAGCTCACGTCCCTTGAGCGTGATCTCCTTCGATGCGCCAGCCCAGCCGCTATCGTTGATGGTTTCCACCCTAATCATGGTTGCATCCTGCATTTGCGGGTACGCAAACGTATTGGATAACGTGGACTTTCCGACTTTGCCTGTCAAGGCGAGAAATGCAAGCTTCATAGCGTTCCTAATTATTAACTGTCATCAAGAAATTGGTTGGGATCAATTACCC
>Ga0247814_10001085_pt1 | contig 17077 bp, 15 predicted proteins | sample UWRJL179409R1_FD_179947 | JGI IMG/M metagenome (GOLD analysis project Ga0247814, IMG submission 179947) | Plant litter microbial communities from Arlington Agricultural Research Station in Wisconsin, United States - UWRJ-L179-409R-1 | ecosystem: Environmental > Terrestrial > Plant litter >...
ATATTTTCTTTCGATCATTAATTTCAAAAGTAATGACGATTCAAACAAATGGCCTCCACTCATACCGTAATTAAAAGTTTTTAATCCAACATTTTCAAACATCTGAGAAACAAAATGATTATTAGCTCTTGATGAGCCTAAAACTATAACATCATATTTTTGTGCTTTTGAGTTAATTACAGTTTCTATTTTTCCTCTATTTTTAGATTGCATAAAAATAGCTGTGTAGAGACCATCAAGCGCAACAGCAATCAAAGTGATTACCACAATAATTTTAGTTATATAAATTATAAAACGTTTCATTAAAATTGAAAATATATAAATTCTTTATAATCTGAAAAAGTTCCGAATGCCATTATAGCTATTACCGCAAAAGCCAATTTTAGCATATTTCTTTTTCCTGAAAGCGGTTCAACTTTGGTGCGATTATTCCATTCGACCAAAACAAAAATGCCAAGAATTATTAATAATTCATAGCTATAGCGTTCATTATCTAAATATTGAAAACTAAAATCTTTACTTAAAATCATACGTTTTAAATACAAAATCGCATCGGTGATTGTCTTGGCTCTAAAGAAAATCCACGCTATACAGGTTAACGAAAAAGTATATAGAATACTCATTATAACTTTTACCGAATTAAAATTAAATTTCAACTGAATAGCCCCCATATTGTTTCTGTTACTGTTGGATAAAAGCAATGGTAAAAAGTAAATGGCATTTATAAATCCCCATGCCAGATAAGTCCAATTGGCTCCATGCCAAAATCCGCTAACAACAAAAATGATAAACGTATTTCTAATTTTCATCCATATCCCTCCTTTACTTCCTCCTAACGGGATATACAAATAATCTCGAAACCAAGAGGATAATGAAATATGCCAACGTCTCCAAAACTCTGCAATATCTCTCGAAAAATAAGGGTAATTGAAATTTCTAAGTAAATCTAATCCGAACAGTTTTGAAACTCCTAAAGCAATATCTGAATATCCTGAAAAGTCTCCATAAATTTGAAAAGCAAAGTATATTGCCCCTAAAATAAGTGAGAAGGAATTCATCGAAGTATAGTTGTCGAAAATCGCATTTGCATATGTAGCACAAGTATCTGCAATGACTACTTTTTTTACTAATCCCCAAATAATCTGACAGATCCCTTCTTTGGCTTTTTCAAAATCAAACTCTCTTTTTACTTTTACCTGCGGCAACAAATGTGTTGCTCTTTCTATAGGACCGGCGACCAAAAGAGGAAAATAACTTACAAATAGTGAATAATCTACAAAGTTGTATTCGGCTTTTATTCTTTTCAAATAAATATCAATTACATAAGATAATCCGTGGAAAGTGTAAAATGAAATTCCGACCGGAAGAATAACATTTAATAAAATTGGGCTTGCCTGAATGCCAACTGAATTTAATAAATCTGCGAAGGAAGCTGCAAAAAAATTATAGTATTTAAAAACACCTAAAAAACCTAAATTTACCGAAATACTAAACCAAAACCAAAACTTGCGGCTTGCTTGAGATTTTCCTTTTTCGATTTGAATTCCGGTGTAATAATCTAAAAACGTAGAAAAAACCAGTAAGAACAAAAATCTCCAATCCCAGCAGGAATAAAAATAATAGCTGGCTACAATTAACAAAGCATTTTGCGTGCTTTTCGTTTTATTGAATACAAACCAATACAAAAAGAAAACGATTGGTAAAAAAATAGCAAAAGCTAAGGAATTAAAAAACATATTTAATTTATAGTGGTATTAAATTTAATGCACTTATTTTTTGAGCAATTTAAAATGATTTTCTACCATTTTCGGCAAAGAAAAGGAATTAGCTATTAATTCTCTCGTATTACCTGATATCTTTTTAGTACCTAAATAAATTTCTTCGAGTAATTTTGTCATAGTTTCTATATTCTTTACTTCAACAATATATCCGTTTCCCCCTGAAGTAATTACTTCCCTATTACCTCCAACATTAGTCGTAATTACCGGAACATTTGCTGCCAGGCTTTCTAAAATAGACAAACTAAAACATTCCATATGCGTAGGCTGAAGCATATAATCGTATTGCGAAAAAATTTCATTTAAATTAGGTTTACTTCCCATAAAAATAAAACATTCTTGCAAACTATATTTCTGAATTCGATCTAACAACTGTTGCTTATAAGGACCATCTCCAAATATCGTTATTTGAATTTGATTTTTAATTTCATTAGAAAGAAGATATACCGCATCAATTAAATCCTGAATTCCTTTTGATTCTCTAAGATGCGACACTACTAAAAATGTGGGTTTTTGTATTGCTCTTTTATTTCTTGTTAAAATTGAATTGATTATTACGCCATTGTAAATGGTAATAGTTTTAGGTTCTAAATGATTTCCAAAATCTTTCAAAATCTCATTTACAGTATAATTCGATACTCCAACAAAAACATCAATATATCTTGAAAACAGAATTCCTTTGAGTTTTTTATTTATTTTCTTTTTGATTGGATATCCATTTAAAGGTCTTGGATTATGATCCACAGCAATTATTTTAGCCTTTGAAATTTTCTTTATTTTATAAAAAAAAGGAATGCATAATTCTACAAAATGAGTGATAATATGTGTATAATGAGCTTTATTTTGTTTATAAAAAGAAAGGAAATAATTTTCTACGCTCAATTCTGAATTACTATAAATAGTTAAATCAGAATAATTGCTATTACTTGACTTATTAGGAAAGAACCAATCTATTTGGATATTATTTTCTTTACATTTTTTATCAAATTCCCAGAAAAAATAATCCATACCTCCTATGCGTTCCAGAAGTAATTTATAATTACAGATTATTGCTATTCTTTGATTGCTTATGCCCATTTCATCAGAGTTTCGGCTATTCTTTTACCTGTATTTTCTAATGGTTTACTTACTTGTAGTTGCAATAATTCTTTTCTGTTTTCTGAATATAAAGCTGAATTATTTAAATACAAGTTTATTGCATTTATTAATTCTTGCTGATTTTTTACAATTTTGGTTGCTTTGCTTTTTACAATATTTTTTATATGCGCATATTTTAAAAAACGCTGATCATCATACAATCCGTTTTTAGAATTTCCAAAAACAGTATTGATCACAGGTTTATCAAACTGAATAAAATCCAGGCTCATTGTAGATAACATATTAATGTTAAGATCTGAATACTGTAATAAGCTTCTCAAATCTCTTATATCCTCTACAGAAGGAATTCTTTGAGACCACGATTCCTGATGATTTTCTCTTGACAAATTCCATTTTGGATAATTCCATTTTATAAAAGGAAACTTTTGTACAAATTTCGAAAAACGGATAGGATCCTCCGCCGGAGAAGTTCTAATAATAAAATTTACTTCTTTTATTTTTCCTTCTTGTATTGCATTTGCGATAGTTTCAATATACAATTCGTCATTTTTACTAGTAGCTATATCACCACAACTAAAACAAATCGTTTTTAGATCCGGATTTATTTGAAATTTTGAAACAAATTCTTCTTTTGAAACTTTATACCGATCCAGAACATAAGGTTCAAATTGAGGAGTTCCCACTACCTCAATTTCTTTCTCTTTTATTGATGAATAAAACTCTTGCAATTCAGATTTCATCAGATCGCTCCACACCAGGTAATAATTAAAATTAGCCGCCATTCTGCCTTTTGAAGCCAAATTATCCCAACTAAAAATAAAAGACGCTGTTTTAATTTTTAATTTTTCTGCCTGATAAACCAATGGCGCGATGTAAGGAGGCCGCTGATGCGTAAAAAACAGTAGATCAAAATTTTCCCTTTCTAAAATTGCTTTATAGCCAATTGTTTTTGAATCATTTTTAAAAGAAAATTGTTGTGCTGAATTAAACCTCTGGATCCATTTTTCTGAATGTAAAACAGAAGTTAATTTAAAAATAAAACGAGTTGCATAACCTCTGTTACTTTTTGAGGTTGACGTATTGGTTTGTAAATTATCCTGAATCCCAAAATTGTTTTTTTGATGCAATTTAAGATGGGCAACTTCTTTAGCTTTTCTAAAAAACCAGATTTTAAATTTTTCTTCAAAAACCTCTAACTCAATAATTTTCGATTTTAATACAAATCCGGAATATACTGAAGTGGGCAAACAAGAAAGAATTACAACCTCATCAAATGTTTTTTCGGCCTCAACCAAAAAATCACTTAAAATAAAGTTTCTAAAACCAACACCATCTGTAATTACTATTCCTAGTTTTTTCATTTTATTTATTTCCCTAAAATAAAATATATTCTATTTTGTTTAATATTATCTATCAATATTCTTTTTTTAAATATCTCTAAATTGCTTTTGATGATTAAGCTGCCAAATATCTGTTTTTTTAAGACATTGAAGAAATAATTCGTTACTATTTCCCTGACCAAAATCATCTTCTACGCTTTTTACTTTATGCGCGTCAATGATTGAAAGTGCTTTTGTTATACCGTTTTTAGAATAATCTGTATTGATAATATCGGCATGAACAGCTCTATTTTGCTGACGGGTTCCGATATTGATAATTGGAATTCCATAATATGGAGCTTCTCTAATTCCAGCACTACTATTGCCTATAATAAATTGACTGTTTTTTAGTAAAGTCAAGAAATATTCAAATCGAAGGGACGGAAAGACTCGGAATCTTTTGTTTCCTTTTATCTTTTCGTACTCATCAAGAATAAATTGGCTTCCTAAATCATTGTTTGGAAAAATCACAATATAATTATGATTGTCTTGCAATAATGAAGTCACAAAGTGTTCTACATATTGCTTCATTTCATTAATTTCAGTTGTAACGGGATGAAACATAACTATTGCATATCTTTCAAAATCAATTTTATAATAAGCTTTCGCGGTATTTAAATCAGGCAATTGATCTGAAAACATAATATCAACATCTGGTGAACCTATTGCAAATATAGATTCTTTTATTTCTCCCATTTGTATTAATCGCTTCTGTGCCGATTTGTTCGACACAAAATGAATATGGCTCAACTTACTCACACTATGACGAATTAATTCATCTACAGTACCTGAAACTTCGCCGCCTTCTATATGCGATACTAAAATATTGTTAAGTGAGCCTACAATGGCACCTGCTAACGTTTCGACCCTATCACCATGAACCACTATCATATCCGGATTTATATCTTTGCAATATGCTGATAGTCCTTCGATGGTTTTAGCGAGAGTCAAATCCATTGTGGTTTCATGGGTGTGGTTTTTGAACGTATGGATGTTTTTAAAATTACATCTTTCAATTTCAATTAAGGTGTAACCATAGATTTCTTGTAAATGCATACCTGTAACAAAAACATAAACTTCAAAATCCTGCTGTTTTTCAAGAACCTGAATTAATGATTTTATTTTGCTAAAATCTGCACGAGTACCTGTAAGGAATAAAATTTTCTTCATCAAATTATTCAAAATCAGCAAAGTCTAACTGCTCATCATTTTCAATATCTCTTCTTGCAGTTTTGCCAATTATATTATTAAAGTGTTCCGCTAAAATTTCACCTGTACCAGGACGTTTTACCCAGATATTTTCTTTAGTTAATTTATCTCCTTTTTTAATTGGGGCTATTGTACATACCGTTGCAAATGCAAAATCTATTGTTACTTGCTCTTCTCTAGCCGGTTCTTTAGTTCCTCCTCGCATTAACGCTATTTCTGCAGATGAAATAATTAATTCATGACACGCTTTTTCATCCATGCTACAAACGATATCCGGACCTGTTCTTTGCATGTGATCTGTAAAATGTCTTTCTAAAATACTAGCGCCAAGTGCTACTGCACCTAAACACGCATTATTATTGAGAGTGTGATCGCTGAGACCAAAAACTTTATCTGGAAATGCTTTATGTAATTCTATCATTGCTCCAAAACGCACCAAATGAATTGGGGTTGGATACAAGTTTGTTGTATGTAGCAATGCTACCGGAATATTGTGGTTATCAAAAATAGCAACTGCTTTTTGAACACTTTCGATAGTATTCATACCTGTACTTAAAATAACCGGTTTTCCAAAAGAAGCGATATGTTCCAGTAATGGGTAATTATTACATTCACCTGAACCTATTTTAAATGCTGGAATATTAAATTTATTTAATCTTTCTGCTGCTGCACGAGAAAATGGAGTCGAAATAAAAATCATGCCTTTGCTTTCGACATAATTTTTAAGTTCCAATTCATCCTCTTCATTTAATGAGCAACGCTCCATAATTTCATAAATTGAAATATCTGCATTACCTGGAATGACTTTTTTGGCAGCACCGCTCATTTCATCTTCAACAATATGTGTTTGGTGTTTTACAACCTCAGCTCCTGCTCTCTTTGCGGCATCGACCATTTCTTTAGCAACTTGCAAAGAACCTTCATGATTAATTCCGATTTCGGCAATAACTAAAGGCGGAAAATCCTGGCCAATTTTTCTTCCGGCGATTTCTATATATGGATTCATAAAGTAGGATCTTAATTAGGGTTTTATATGTTTATGATATAAATATTTGGCATAGTCAAAGTCTTCTTGCGTATCAATATCCACGCTGGCAAAAATATGATCTATTTCGAAAGGAAATGCATCTTCTGAAATAATTATATCTTCAAGAATTAAAGAGGCTTTCGTAATATAAAGCAATCCATTTTCGAAGTAGAGGGGTTCGATATCCTGACTGCGCTGACCAATTTTGCAATTGTATGGAATAAATTTTTGGTCTGTTATTTTGCCGAATTTTTTATGATTTCTAGAGACAGTAAATAAACTATTACTGTTTTCTTTTTGATATATTTCAAAAGCTTCTTTCAATAAATTCTTTGGTCGAATAGGATTTGTAGCTTGCAATAAAACAACATTATCAACCTCTGAATCAATAATCTGCAAAACATGCTTTAATGCCGAAACTGTTGGTTCTAAATCTCCTGATAGATCCTTAGGCCTGTCAATAACTTTTGCACCGTATTTTAGGGCGATATTTTTTATATCTTCATCATCAGTTGAAACATATATTTCATCAATAATTTCACTATTTGCCTGTGCGAATAATATACTAAACGAAAGTAGTGGAAATCCGTCGAGCAATTTTATATTTTTTTGAGGTAATCTTTTTGATCCACCACGTGCAGGAATTATAGCAATGTTTTTCATTTGATAAAATTATTTATCTTCTGGTTTCCAATAGATTTTTGTTTCTTCTAATTGTTGATAAAGATTATACTCTTTCAAAGATAATCTGTTTGCATTTTTTAAGATGTTCGGAATATTTATAAATAAATTCATTATTGCTAATAAAATTGCTTTCAACGCTTTTAAATCACCTTTAAAAACTTTCAACTTTAGTTGCATCCAAATAGAATACATTAATTTTCGGGGAATAACAGCAATTGGATAAAACAAAAAATAAAGATACCAACCCGATTGTAATGATCGTTGAAGCCTTAAAGTATAATCAGCATTTTTTTTTCTCTCTACTATATTAACTCTATGATTAACTAAAACATCCGGCAAATAATGTATTTCCCATTTTTTTTTAAATAATTGATATGAAGCAAAATTTTCTTCACCGTAAAACACAAACCATTCCGGGTAATTAGGTATATTATGCCATGAATTCATACGCCAAACATGTGCACATCCAACATAACTTTTCATTTGAGTTGGTTTATCATTTGAAACCTCACTACTTGGCAATTGTTTAGACCAGTAAATTCTAAATCCTAATAATGCCGCTCTGGGATTTTGATTAAAGTAACTTTCAATTATCTCTAAAACTCCTTCTGTAATAAAATGAGCATCATCATCTAACGAAATTGCAAAATCAGCATTGGTTTCATTCAACATTTTATTTCTGCAATATAAATAACCTTTAGATAACTTATTAGAATACAAAATAATTTCTGGATAACTTACTTTCAAAAACTCCGAAGTTCCATCAATTGATCCATCATCATAAACAACACACTCAACATTAGGTTGCTTAAATAAAAAGCTAATTTTATGCAAGGTAAATGCCAAATCATCTCTTCGATTTTTAGTAGTAATAAGAATTGATACTTTCATTATTATTCTTTTACAAGCGTTTTCTTTTCAAGATATCAATACTTATAATACCTATTTTAATTTCTTATTGTTCTTTTTAAGAACTACTATATTCTTTTATAAAAATTCAGACCGTAAATAAATTAAAAAATAGTGATTAATTCTTTTATTTTAGTTGACTATTAATCAGCTTAACAGTACAAATAAATTTTACTTTAGTTAAAATTATAAACCAAATAATTGGATTATAATTGCTTATATTTGAACGTTTCCAAAAATCATAAATTTTACGGGCCAGCAAATACTGAAACTTTGATATATCTTCTTTCTTTAGATCGTTGGTGTTGTTAATAAATAATTTATTAAAAGAATCGATTATTTTTTTTAGTTTAATCTGAAAACCATGTTTCAAATTGTCATGTGAGCCATAATAGAACTCAAATACCTCTTCAGGAAATAGATCAATATTAAAAGTTTTCCAATAATTTGAAATAATAACTGCTCTTTCTTTGAGATGAATGTTTTTATTCTCTGCCGAACGGTGGTTACTGGTTTGAACTATTCTATATTTCATTAAAAAATCAGGCAAATTTTGTACTTCACCCTTTTCAGAAACTCTTATCCATAAATCCCAGTCTTCACAAGTTTTGATGTTTTCATCATATTTTAAATTATTGAAAATGAAAAAATTGCTTCGTAAAATAATAGAAGAATGCCCAAAAGAGGCCCCAAACAGTAAATATAGTTTCAGATAATTATTTCTAATAGGATATTCCCATCCTGATGAAGGATTCTCAGCTATGTTTTTAAGCCAAAACCCTTGAGTACCACATAACATTACAGATTCATTTTTTTCAAGAAAATCTATCTGTCGCTGAAATCGTTCTGGAAATGCCCAATCATCAGCGTCCATTCTTGCAATGAATTGATATTGGGACAAAAGTTCCCTCAAACCCCTATTTAGTGTTTTTGAAATACCAAGATTCTGATCATTTTTCCTATAAAAAACCCTTCTGTCTGTATAACTTTCAATTATTTCTTTTGAATTATCTGTAGAGTAATCATCATATACATACACATCAAAATTAGAATAGGTTTGATTTAAAATAGAATCAATACTTTCTTTTAAATATTGAGCTGAATTATATGTAGGTATTAAAACTGCCAACTTTTTCATTAGACAATTATTGTTTTTACTTTATCAATAGAATCTTGATTTATATTAGAATCAAATTTTCTGGCAAACAAGAAATCTTCTTTATCATTCTCTAAATCTTCAACCTTTAGGTACTTTGGACTAGGTTCTGCTCCAATAAAAAAAACTAAATGTGTTTTCATATTACTGATAGTAAATTGCTTTTTAACATCAAAATTTAGAATTAAGGTAGCAAAATATAACTCGTCTGGTGCCAACACATACTTAAAAATAGAATTGAATTTCCTATTATCATTATTCTTTTCGAGAATAAAGTCAATTATATCCTTGTTCAATATCATCCACTGACTAGCGCCATAAATTTTAAAATCAGGAAAATTTTTATTGAATCGATTCAGAGGAAGCAAAGATTTTAAATGTATTTTTTTTATAATTCTGTTTATCCTGTAGTTCAATTTAGAATATTTCTTATATTCAAAAAAGAATAAATTTTCGAAACGAAAAAGACCTCCCTCCCACCATTTACTATAAGGCAATTGCCAGTGATTTAAAAACGAAGTTTCGGTTTTACTTTTTAAAAAATTATGTATAAAACCATTCTGTTTTAATGGCAAATCTTCTCCTGACAACATGATAAAATGATATGTTGAATTTTTAAAATTGGCGTTCATAAAGCTTTGAACTTCTTTCATAGCATTTAAAGTTGCCTGAACCAGGCTATATTTCCCCCACGTACATGACACCCGGTTTTTTACGAAATAACATGATGAATTTTCAATTGCAACTTCATATTCGTTCTGACCTGCTTTTTTGTCTAAATGAATAAAAAACAATGATTTTTTATCATCTAATAATGAGATCAACTCCTGAACTTGAGATGGATTTTTATGTGCTAAAATACAGTAAACTTTTGTATACATTATAAGTTACTTATTATATGCTGTAATTTATAAGCAAAATCATTTGCCGGATTTTCAGGAATTTGGGTTGTAATTTCCTGTCTTGCTTTAAGGCCTATTTCTTCCCAATTCATTCTTTGCTGCCAGGCGCGTTCTAAAGCTTCATCTACATATTCTGGTCTGGGAGCAGCTGCAATAAATCCTGTTTCATTATCTATTACAAGTTCCTTGCTTCCGCTTACATTAGTTACAATTACAAATCGCTTGCAAAGCATGGCTTCGACAATTACAATAGGTAAGCCTTCGAATCTTGAAGTCAAAATTAATCCATGATTCGTTTTCCAAATTTGTTCTGTGCTTGTATGAGAATGAACAATTGCATTATTTAATTGATACATTTCAATTAAATCTTTTAAATTTTCGATATCATTCCCTTCTCCATAAAAATTGACAATCAAATTTCTATTCTTCCATTTTTCATCAGATAAAGTCTGGAGTATTACATCCTGACCTTTCGCATAAAAATCATATCGCCCTACAAAGGCTAAGTGAAAACTATCAGATTGCGGAAAATCTAAATTAATTTTAAAGGAAACATTAAAAGGATTACGAACAATTTGTGCATTTTTTAAAATAGTCACTAACTGATTTTGGGTTACTAGTAAATTATTCTGGCTCACAAAATAGTTTTTGATACTATTTTTAAAACCAACTTGCATTTTTTTTCTTAATCCAATATTTGGCCATTGTCCCTCATTTACGGCGTGAGATATTGTTACATAGCTTAATTTATGTTGCAAAGCAAATAACATAGAATTTACTCCATTAGAGTTGAACCCCTGGTTTATTACAATCAAATCAGGATTAAAATCAAGAATAAATTTATGTTTTAAATTAGGCGACTTTAATCTTTTACTATAAGGTAAAACCCTATTGATCATTCGCTTAAAAAAAGGTAAAGTATTATCTGACAATAGATTAATTGTTATTTTCGATTCTCTCCCAAGACTTAGAATTTCTTTAGGTAATTTTAGCTTTTCGCTTACACAAATTGCTATATTGTAATTAAAAGGTAGTAATTCTAAAACCGTTTTAGACCACAATAATTCACTACCTCCCCAAGAAATATTTTCGGTAATAAAAAGTATTTTTTTTGAATGACTCACTTAAAAATGTAATTTTCGTTTTACTTTTTTAACAATTGTTTGTACTAAAAAATTAAAAGATGGTTCATCTTTAAGATTTTGATTTTCAATAATGCATTCTCTAAAAAGGCCTAAATGTTTTAATTCCTTCTTATTAAATATATAATTTAATAAAATATTTCTTTTCTGCCAAGCATCTACCAGCATTGAATTATCTCTAACTCTATAATCAAAAAATATTTCATTGACATATTCAAACTTACACCCTGAATTAGCCATTCGAAGCCATAAATCCCAATCTTCAAATCCCATTACTGGCATATTTTCGTCATATCCCCCCAACTCTTCCCAAGTTTTTTTTCTAAAACCTGCACATGCATCTATATAATTATTAAGAAGCATTTCTGGAAAATAAAAAGGTTTAGATATCCAGACATTAGTTTTATTTCCAAAATTTTGAGCATTTCCGTGAACAATATCTATATCTTGACTATTGTCTAAGATACTTATAGTCTTAGCTATGAATTCAGGTCTTAATTTATTGTCAGCATCTAACGGAATAATATATTTCCCGTTTGCTTGCGTAATTCCATTATTTCTTGCTTTAGCTAGTCCTAAGTTAGGTTGATTTATATATTGTATGGTTTTATCATTTAATACAATCCTTTCTAAAATAGCATTTGTTTTTACATCTGTTGAACCATCATTAACCAAAATGACTTCATATTGATCGCTATTTGGATATTTTTTTATACTCTCTATGGCTTCTTCAAGATATTCGCCAAGATTATAACAGGTAATAATTATTGAAACTTTATGCATAATTTAGAAATTATTAAATTCAGTTTTAAAATAATTATATCCAAGACCTTTCAAATTTGATAATCTCGTTACATTATAAAAGATAATTATCACGCTATAAAAAATATTTTTAATGGTAAAAATGTTTCTTTTAAGCCCCAAAAATGAAAAAGAAAAAAAATATTTCAAATACAGTTCTTCAAACATCAAAATATTAAACATTTTTCTAAAATAGAAAACTGTGTTTGGCTCTTTTCTGTCTAGATGAATTTTAAAAAAAATATAGTTGTTTTTTACTTCCTTTTCAGATCGTTTCTCATTCTTAACTAATCTTTGTCGATAAAAAGAATCTGGATTTTCAAAATTTGCAAATTTTAATTTATATCCTTTTTTTAAAATTCGCAGATGAAATTCAGGGTCTTCAATCATTGTCATTTGTTCATTAAATCCGGTTGATTCAATTAGGATATTTTTTTTCCATAATGGACCGGTAACGACAAATGGATTCATCCCTTTCATAAATTCTTTTTTACAGAATAAACTTTCATCTTCAACATTAATATTTTCGTATACAAATTCAATCTTCTCAATACTATTTTTAAAAGCTGCCATTTTAAAAATCCAAAAGTCATATTCCAAATTTTCCAATACAAATTTAATTCTATTTTCTAAACAAGTTGGTGCAAGTAAATCATCAGAATCAAGAAAAATTATATAATCCCCTGTTGAGTTTTCAATTCCATAATTCCTGCAAGAAGAAGGTCCTTTTTCTTTATAAGTGGGTCGGGAAAGATATAAAAACCTAGAATCTAAGTCTAAATATTTCTGGATTACATCAATTGATTTATCTGTACTCCCATCGTCAATAATGACACATTGCCAATTAGAATACGTTTGTGCCAATACACTATTAAGAGTTTGACTAATAAGATCGATCCTATTATAGGTTGGAATTATGATGGAAATCACTGGATCCATTAGATTTCCATCTTAACTTTTCGAACCACTTCTAACCATTCTAATCCATATTTATTATCTGGTTCCAAATAATTTCCTTCTGCCCATTCATTCCATGATTTAATAATAATAAATTGTGGATTAGATTTGTGTAATTTTAGCTTTTTAGCAGCATTAGATAAATGTGTGTGCCAAAATTGAGGATTTGAATTCTTAAAGATTAATGATTTGTTGCCACTTCGTGCTGAATTATCCCAGTTTGGGAAAACACATTGAATATATTTTTCATGAGGAAAATTGAGATTTAAATTCTTGACACCTTTGGAATAATCTAATACTAAAGGCTTAAGTCTTTTCCCAACTTCATTTGTATATCCTATTTTTACTAAAATTTTATTCTCTAATTTCCCTAATAAAGACTGTCTATTAAAAAAAGTTTTCTGTTGATATCGTATCTCATTAAATGAATCCAGACCTGTAACTCCTGAAACATTGCTATTATAAATTACGTTTTTCGAGTGTATACTTCCAGTTGCAATAAAATAGATACCATCAAAACCATTTTTAATTGCCAATTGGTTAAATGTTTCAAACAAAACATCCAAATCAGGTATTTCATCTATTCTATAAATATGAAACATTGGCTTATTATTCACTTTTATATACCTATAATCCTGAAAAAAGGGCAGTAAATAATTAAAATATTCTATATATCCGTATTCTCCATTATATGTTTGCTCCATTAATACTTCGGGATTATCCAATCCATGCCAAATGCCTTTCCAGCTCTCGTTTGCCCAACAAAAGCAAAAAGGTAAATCTATTTTTTTATTTTTCAGCATAGCTTCAGCAGGTTTTTCTAATAGCATTTTACCTTTTCCAAACCAATATTGATAGTATATAAAACCATCAATTCCATAGTCTTTTGCTAATTGGCCCTGTTGCTCCTGAATTTCCGTAACTCTTAAATCATAAAAACCTAGTTCTCCTGGTAAAATAGGTTGATAATGGTCTTTAAAAAGTGGTTTTGCTTTAGCCACATTAGTCCACTCTGTAAAACCTTTTCCCCACCATTGATCATTTTCTGGAATTGGGTGGTATTGAGGAAGATAGTAGGCTAAAAAATTAATATCATTCTTCATTTGAACAAAGATTCTCTTTTGTTATTTCAAGATAACTTTTACCCCATTTTTGGCAAGGCTCAAGGTGATTCCCTTCTGCCCATTCATTCCAAGCATTAATAAATAGAAATTTTTCTTTATTTACATCCCACGGAAAATTTTTCAAAATAAAATTTAGCCAATTACCATATTTCTCTGGAGTTGAATCTGTAAATATAAAAGCGTTTTTTTTGCGTCGTGCACTATTATCCCACATGGGTACAATACAAGGGCTAACGTCACTTTTAAATGTTTTTTCTTTCTGAATCTCGACAAACTTTTTATAATCAAAAATTTTGTCATTTAACTTATCATTTTCTTTTAGAAGGCAATATTTATATGCTTTGTTTTTAATTTTATCAAATACAGTTTTTCTCTTTGTTTCAGTTTGCGGAAAATTGGGCTGAAATTCAACTGCAAAATCAAATCCCATACTTAAAGGAGTATCTGTAATCCCCCAGCTTTGTGTGTAACCTAGATGAACTTCACCTATTCCTTCTTTTCTGGCAACATTCCTCCAAATTTCTATCGTTTTATTTATATCTTTAAATAATTTAGGTCTATAAACTAGAAAAACAGGTTTTCCTTCATGTCTAATATATCTTTCATCTTTAAAATATTTTTTACATAAAAACTCAAAATGACTTTTATCATCTTCAAAATTGTATTCTTGAAGTGATAGTATTTCATGATCTTCCCCATCCCATCGTCTGGTCCAATTTTCATTTGCCCAACATAACATAAAAGGAAAATCTTCTTTTGAATTTTCAAGTTTTCGGTCTAATGGTTCATGTAAAAATCTCTTACCATTAAACCAATAATGATAATAACAAAATCCATAAATATTATGGTCTTTGGCCAAAGCTTCCTGTTGTAAACGTGATTCCTCTAATCTCAAATCGTAAAATCCTAAATCAGCTGGAAGATGAGGCTGATAGTGTCCGTCAAATCTTGGAGTTGCTTTTGTCACATTTGTCCACTCTGTGAAACCTTTACCCCACCACTTATCATTTTCCGGAATTGGATGAAATTGTGGAAGATATATCGCTATGGGTTTAATTTTTGCCAAATTTTTTTAAATATTTTTACTTTTCTAATAACTGAATTACCTAATTTATATGATTTTGAATTTAAAGCATCTGCATAATTCTTTTCATATCTAGCCTTAAATTCACTAATTTGTTTCTTTACAACACTAGCACCATTAAAAATTGACGCACCAATATCTAAATAATTTTCATTGTTTTTATTTGAACATATTGCGAGATTAAAGTAGGGTTTATTATAAAAATCTTCCTCAAATAATTCATTTTCAATATTTAAATAATCCCCATCAAATAAATTAAACTTTGAAACGGCTTCTTTGTTTATTAAATGAATTAGTGACCCCATTACAAAACGTTGATTAAATAAACTAACGTTTTTAAAATTTTTATTTAACAGACTTTCAAACTCCTCGAGAGTCAATTCTTTGATGTGATAAGGATTATTGGGATCCCTCTCGCTATAAATGCTCTTTTCAGGAGATGAAATAAGCAAAATTCCATCATTTTTAAGAACTCGCAAAATTTCCGTCATCATCAAATCATGTTTATCATGATGCTCAATTGTTTCAAATGAGATCACTACATCAACTGAGTTGTCTTCTAATGGAATAGCATCGGTAGAGCCAACTTTAAATTCAATTTTTTTTGAATTACTGTATTTCGCTTTGGCATGATTTATAGATTTTTCATCAATATCAACTCCGAAGACCTTGGTCGCATTCTTACTTATTAAAAAAGAACCGTAGCCCTCACCAGAAGCAATATCCAAAACCACTTTATTATTAGTGATTTTCTGAGCTAATGCATATCTGTGCAAATGTTCGATAACTCCATGAACAGATTCCAAACCTGTTGTCAATCGTTCACCTGTCCATTCCAAATTTTCCATATTCCCTATATTTATAAACAAACAATATCATCCCAATTTAAAATTGGCCTTACAATTCCCGGTAATTTACCTTTATATTTCATTCCTCGTGCGGTATCTATAGAAATCTCATCGATAATATTAAAACAAAATTTATTAATATCATGAAAATGCACTGTGAAAATACCTTTATAAGACATTGCAGCTACACCACAAAAATGAATCCCTTCTGAAAGAAAATTATTAGGAAACCAAACAATAGTTTGATAGATCCCAACATCATAATTCAAATTTTGATCTTTTTGATGAGAGCTTAAAATGTGGACTTCTTCATTATTATAAAGGTTTAAACCTAAGACCAAATCATCTGTTGCAATTAAAATTTCGAATTTTATTCTAATTCCAACACTTTCACTAATAAAATAATCTGACTTGTTTTCAAAACTTTCACTTATAACTTCCGTTTCTAACAATCGGATAATTTCACTTGATGGAGCATCACTCTTATTGTATTTTTTTTTAGAACTGACATCATTATCAAAATTCAAATATTCTTCTATAGCATCTTCTGTTTCACCTGCAAAGACTATATTTCCATGTTCTAAAACAATTCCTCTCGTACACAAACTCTTTACCGCCGCCATATTATGACTTACAAATAAAACAGTCCTGCTTCCTTCGCGCGAGATATCCTGCATCTTCCCAATAGCCTTTTTCTGAAACTCAGCATCTCCAACTGCCAAAACCTCATCAATCACTAAAATCTCGGGTTCTAAAAAAGCGGCTACAGCAAATGCCAAACGAACTGTCATTCCAGAGCTATATCTTTTTACAGGTGTATTAATATAACGTTCACAACCTGAAAATTCAATGATTTCATCAAGTTTAGAAGCTATTTCTTTTTTGGTCATTCCGAGAATAGCACCATTTAAGAAAATATTTTCTCGTCCTGTCATTTCTCCGTTAAAACCTGTACCAACTTCTAAAAGTGAAGCAATAC
>Ga0247814_10001086_pt1 | contig 17071 bp, 14 predicted proteins | sample UWRJL179409R1_FD_179947 | JGI IMG/M metagenome (GOLD analysis project Ga0247814, IMG submission 179947) | Plant litter microbial communities from Arlington Agricultural Research Station in Wisconsin, United States - UWRJ-L179-409R-1 | ecosystem: Environmental > Terrestrial > Plant litter >...
GGCGTCATTGCTAAATACAAAACCGCCATCCCAAGGCGCATTTACAGCAACCGTTGGATTACCCGAATAGTAAAACCGCACCTGTTCTTCACTGCCTTTAGAGAGTTCCTTAGCAAAGGTTATAAATACTGCGTCACTATCACGTTTGTAAGCCAGTTTCTTCTTGTTATAAACAATACTGTCTACCTTCATATTCTCAAAGAGGTCGAGCTGTATACGGCTTGTGTTTTCTACAACCTTAAAAGTAATATTGTTGTAGCCTGAAATATACTTTTTATCTGGGTCTACTTTTAGGTTAAGGTCATAGCGCTGCACATCAAAACTGGTTCGTTCCGGCCGCAGGCCGCCCTGCAGGCTGTCGCGCCTTGTAAAATTTTGTGCCGATGCTGAATACAGGCTGAGAGACAATGCAATTATAATTAATGCTTTTTTCATGACGGTTGTTTTATACGCAATTGGTAATGAAATGTAAGAAATTGTTACATATAAAACCGCCCTAAAGCATTTTTATTATATCTTACTTCATCTTCCTGTATACAGGATATTGCAGGTGTGTCTGTTCATAGTATATTGAATGTGTATAAACCCAGTCCAGTTGCGCTTCGGCATTTTTAGCGAAGGTAGTATCCTTTTGTTTCTTGGCCTCAAATTCAGCTTTCAGGGCAGGGTTTTCTTTCAATAATTTAGCAGCAGTATCTTCAAATACATAAGCCGAAAAATATTCCTTTTGCTGGAGTACAGAATCAAAAAAGTTCCAATTAAAAAAAGAGTCAGGTGCCTGTGGTTCTAAGGTTTCCAGCAGGTATTTAACACCGGGTTGCTGGGTATCTATAACAAGGTCGCCTTTGTTAAAGCGCACCTTTTTGGTTTTTACCGTTACTTTAGTATCGCTATGCGGGTAATGCCCTTCATACGGATGGCTGCTTGTTTCATAACCTGCTATCCTGTAGCTTTCAACTTCAAATTCTGTATCCTTTTCAAGGGCATACATTTGTATGTTGTTCAGCTTTAATAACTCGATAACGTTAAACCACGATTGCGGAATAATATACGATTGTGGTATGGCTACCTGTAATGTGGGCTCGTAGGTTTGGTAGTACTTAACTATTTTCTCAAATGGCTTGGTACGGTCATAGTATAGCCTTTGCTGCCCTGTAACTTCACTATTCTTGTAACCGCCCTCATAACCTTTAAAAGGCAGTAATGTTACCTGTGCCGAATCTATAGCCCATTGCAGCGTATACTTCATGCCGGGCAGGTAATTGTCGCGATTAGCAGTGCGCAGTTCTTTAATGGCGGTGTAGTTTTTCTCTATATAATAAAGCGTTGAAGCCATGTATTCATACGTGACTTTTACGCGCGATGCATATTCTTTAAGCATGTGCGTTTCGGGCATAGAGCCGGGTACATCAAACATTGATGCGTAGCCGGTAGAGTAGCGCGGGGTATCCATAAACTGCTCAAAACCGCCATCGGGCTTTTTATCATGTATGTTTACATAAGGAGTTGCTTCGATTTTTTTAGCTTTAAGGGAGGCTAAAATTTCGGGCATCATGTTATCCTTAAAATAATTCCCCAGATTGCCTCCCAGTTTTTGATGGTGCGTAGCAATGTAAGTAAACACATACTGGTAATCGGCACCATTGCTTACGTGGTTGTCTATAAAAATATCAGGCTTTACCGTGTGAAATATCTGCGCAAAGCTGCGCGCATTTTTAGTATCGTTCTTTACAAAATCACGGTTAAGGTCGTAATTGCGCTCGTTACCACGAAAGCCATAACTTTCAGGGCCATTTTGGTTAGCGCGTGTATGGGAATTACGGTTTAACATGCCGCCAATATTATAAACAGGTATGTTTACTATAACCGTATTTTTTGGTGCGGCAATTTTACCCGTTGCAAGGTCGCGGTACAGCATCATAGTAGCATCTATACCATCGGGTTCTCCGGGGTGTATGCCATTGTTAAGCAGTAGTATTGCTTTAGTTTTACGAACTTCGGCAAGGTTAAAGTTCTTATCTGGGTTATAAATAACCATGCGTAAAGGTTCGCCGCTATCATCGGGACCCATTTCCAGCATTTGTATACTTTCAAAATCCTTGTCAAGCAGTCGAAAGTATGCTATAGTTTCCTGATAAGTAGCCGTTTGGTTGCCGTTGCCTTTTTCGTAAGTAGTTAAATACATAGATTTTTTTTGAGCAAATAGGGTAGAGGTAAGCAGTAATAGCAATAGTAGTTTATTCATTCGATACTTTCAAATGTTATTTTTTTACCCTTACCGAATCGGGCACCAGTATGGTATAGTCACCGCCATGGCGCAGCACGTCGCGTACAATGCTACTGCTTATATATGATGTTTTTGCAGCAGTGAGCAGGAACACCGTTTCAATTCTCGAAAGCTGGCGGTTGGTATGCGCAATGGCTTTTTCAAACTCAAAATCGGCGGGGTTTCGCAACCCGCGCAATATGAATTTTGCACCTACTTTTTTACACAGGTCTATGGTTAGGCCTTCATAAGTAACTACTTCTACCTTTGGCTCATCCTTAAACGACTCCCGAATAAATTCGAGCCTGTCGTCCAGGGAGAACATATATTTTTTTTCTGCATTAACACCAATGGCCACAATAACTTTGTCAAACAGGCTTACGCCTCGTTTTATAATATCATAATGCCCAAGGGTAATAGGGTCAAATGATCCGGGAAATACTGCTGTTTTCATAAGCTGTTGTTAGTTTATGGTTTGTTGTTTGTTGTTTGTTGAGTAGTCTAAACAAGCATTTATTTGTTCTTTATTAAGTTCAGGGAAAATCAAAAATTATTTCGTCAATTGTCATTCCTACAGCAAAACCATCCCAATACATCTTCAACAGCGATTCTTGTTCCTGTTATTACAGGTTTACCAAACCGAATATTTGTATTTGTTGTAATGTATGTATTCATGATTTTATTTCGGAAAACTTTATATATGACTGAAAATTATTTCTTCCAAAGCACTTTCCTGTTCAGCGCCAGTGTAATTTCGCTATCCAGTAAATCGCTCATGGCTATGCCTGCATGTGCTGCCTGCTGCGGGAAAATACTTTGCGGCGAAAGCCCGGGGTTGGTATTGATCTCTATAAAATGAGGTTCGCCATCCATAACAATAAAATCGGTACGGCTAAAACCGCTCATGCCCAGTGCTTCATACGCTTTAGCAGCAGTATCGCGCACTTTTTGTTCCGTTTCGGCATCAAGGCGGGCGGGGGTAATCTCTTCTGATTTGCCAAGGTATTTCGCCTCATAATCAAAAAAGTCGTTGTGCGATACTATTTCGGTAAGCCCTAAAACAGTAGTTTTTCCGTTATAATTCAGTACCCCAACAGATACTTCAACACCTTTAAGATACGATTCAATCAGGATGTCGCTGTCTTCAGCAAAAGCAAATTCAAGAGCTTTCTCAAGGTCGGCCACATCATTCACTTTACTAACGCCAAGGCTGCTGCCGCTTTGGTTGGGTTTTACCATAAAGGGAAGGCCAAGGGTATCAACAATATCTTTGGCAGTAATGCTGTCGCCTTTAGAAAGGTAAATAGATTTTGCCCTTGGTATGTTAAACTTAGAGAGTACACTCAACGTATCACGTTTGTTAAACGTTAGTGCGCTTTGGTAAAAGCCACAACCGGTATAAGGCAGGTTAAGCAGCTCCCAGTACGATTGCAGGTGGCCGTCTTCGCCCGGTGTACCGTGAACGGTGTTTACCACGGCACTAAAAGTTGTTTTTTTATTATCTTTTGTAAACGAGAAATCGCCTTTATCTATGGCAAATTTTTCGCCATCTATAAGTACATTCCACCCTTCGGGCAGTATATGTACCTCAAAAGGCGTGTATTTTGTGCGGTCAAGATTATTTAAGATCAGCTGTCCGCTACGTATTGAAATAACGGATTCGTCTGAATATCCGCCCATTACCACTGCTATGTTCATTTAAAATAAGTTTGTTATAACAGGCTGTTGCCTACACAAAAATATCATTATTTGTGTAAACTTATAAAGTTTAGTATTATTTATATCTTTGCGGAAACTGATTTACATGAGCCTAAAGAATTTTTTAACAAGCAAAGTTTTTTTAAAGCAAATAGTTATTGCATTGATTATCGTAGTTATAGTAGTATTTTTGCTGCTGCAATGGCTGGATTTTACAACAAATCATGGTGATAAAATACCTGTGCCCGACTTAAGAAAATTAACTGTAGAAAAGGCAGGAGAGGCACTTGAAAATCTCGAAATTGAGTATGTAGTGCTTGATACCGTAGATTTTAGGGCAGAATACCCACCGTATACCATTGTAGAGCAGGATCCGCTGCCAAAGGTTAATGTTAAAGAAGGCCGTAAAATATATGTAAAGGTTAATGCAGGCGGCTACAGTGCGCTTACCCTGCCCGACCTGATACAAAAAACCTACCGCCAGGCTATACCTACCCTTAAGGCTATGGGGCTTGAAGAAGGTACCAAAACATACATACCTTACCTTGCTAAAGATGTAGTGCTGGAAATGAAACAAAACGGCAAAACCCTGAAACCGGGCGATAAGGTTATGAAGGCCTCGAAAATAGACCTTATACTGGGCGATGGAAAAATAGGGTTTCAGGATCCTGATACCCTGACTGTACAAAACGAAAATACCGAAACACCGGCAAATAATAAAGATGATGAATAGTAAGCCCATAGTAGAGCAGGACGCAGATGACGACGAATTATATGAGCACCACCGCTTTGAGGCTGGTAAAGGGCAGCAGCCACTGCGTGTAGATAAATTTTTAATGAACCTGGTAGAGAATGCTACCCGTAACAAAATACAGCAGGCTGCAAATGCAGGTAATATTTATGTAAATGATGTTGCTGTAAAATCTAACCACAAAGTAAAATCGAACGATATTGTGCGTGTGCTGTTAGAGCATCCGCCATACGAGTACCTGCTTGAGCCGGAAAATATTCCGCTTGATATTGTATATGAAGACGACTCATTGTTAGTTGTTAATAAAGAACCCGGTATGGTGGTACATCCCGGCCACGGCAACTATTCCGGTACGCTTGTAAATGCGCTGGCCTACCATTTTGAAAATCTGCCCATGAACAGCAGCGAACGCCCGGGACTGGTACACCGAATAGATAAAGATACATCGGGCCTATTGGTTATTGCCAAGACAGAGCAGGCCATGAGTTTCCTTACCAAGCAGTTTGCCGATAAGACATCTGAACGTGAATATGTAGCCATTGTTTGGGGTAATATTGATGAGGAAGAAGGCACTATAGAAGGCCATATAGGCCGCCATCTTAAAGACCGTATGCAAATGGCTGTTTTCCCAAATGAAGACCAGGGAAGGCATGCTGTAACGCATTATAAGGTTATAGAGCGCCTGGGTTATGTAACACTGGTATCGTGCAAGCTGGAAACCGGCCGTACCCACCAGATACGTGTACACATGAAGCACATAGGGCACACACTCTTTAATGATGAACGCTATGGTGGCGACAGGATACTTAAGGGTACTACATTTACTAAGTACAAACAGTTTGTAGAGAACTGTTTTAAAATATTGCCACGCCAGGCACTACATGCTAAAACTCTCGGTTTTGAGCACCCGGTAACGCGCGAATTTATGCGCTTTGATACCGAGATCCCTGCCGATATGCAGGAATGTATAGAAAAATGGCGAACTTATTCCAGGTCTAATAAGCCGGAACTGGAAGATAATTAGGATTCTGTATAAACTATAGGAACACCTTTAAGAGCAATCTTAAAGGTGTTTTTATTTATAGATTATTAAAACTCCTCGTCAATCAAACACTTATTAATAATAGCACCAGCTTTGTTACCCGATGCTACTGCATGGGCTACTGACCGAAATAAAGACAGACAATCGCCGGCTGCAAAGATACCCGGCATAGATGTTTCCATGTGGTTAGAGATATGTATAAAACCTTTCTCTGTCATTTTTAGCCCCAGCCTTTCAGGAATGCTGCATTGCTGTATAAAGGGCAGTTGGGTATAAATAACCTCGGGAGTCTCGGGGTCGGTATCTTTAAAACGGATGGCTTTCAGGATTCCGTTTTCATGTTCTAAATAATCAATAACATTTTGAACAACAATAATATTATGGTTATTTAGTTTAAGTACTTCTTCAGGTGTGAGGGTGCTGGTTCCGTTAGTGTAAAGTGTAAGGTCATTGGTCCAGTGGCTTATTACCTTCGCCAGCTCATAACCCATATCGCCGTTGCCTATAACACCTGTTTTTTTGCCTTTTGCTTCATAGCCATGGCAGTAAGGGCAGTGTAGTATAGTGGTTCCCCAGCATTCGGTAAAGCCGGTTATATTGGGTAAAGTATCTGTGACACCGGTGGCAAATACAATCTTTTTAGTTATAAAGGTTTGATTGTTTTCAGTAATTACATTAAACAAATTTTCTTTAGGGATTACATCAGTTGCCAGTCCGTCAAGAAAATGTACTGTAGGGTAAGCGCGTACCTGCTGTTTAGCTTTATTATGTAACTCAGCCGGGCTAAGCCCGTCATTAGTTATAAAATTATGAGCATAAGGGGTTGATTTATTGCAGGGATTGCCGCTGTCTATTATCAGCACCCTGCGCAAAGAACGTCCCAGCGACATAGCTGCCGAGAGGCCTGCATAGCTGCCGCCAATAATTATAACGTCATACAATTCCTGCTGTTGCATAGCTTTTAACTTAGTTGCATAAAGTTAGAACACAGGAAATGTATATGGGTATATTTTAACGTATAATTAAATATTACAGTTTATTATGGAACCAGGTTACTACTCAATAACCATTTCTTTAAGCACATCCCTGTAAGCTTCAAGTACTTTACATTTATCTATAAAGCCATGATAGCGGTCGTCTTTAAGTACTACCAGGTATTTGGCATTTGTAGTTTCAAACTTTTCCATAATCATTTCCAGCGAGTCTTCCATTAAGGCAACTTCGGCAGGAACGGTCATCATTTCTTCCATTTTGCTGTACTTTATTTTAAAGGCGCTAAATACAAAATGGCGAATGTTATTAAAGTCTATAATACCTATAAGTCTTTTCTTTTCGTCTATTACAGCAAAATGGGTTTGCTGTGTGGCAGAAAGTACATCAATAACATCTTCCGGCTTTTGGTTAGGGGAAAATGTTGGCACATCGGTCGTTACTACAGTAAGTATATCAATACTGGAAAGGATGTTTTTATCTTTATTAGACGTAAAGACCTGTCCTTTACTTGCAAGGTGCTTTACATCCATAGAATAAGTTTCAAACTGTTTTGAAACCGCAAAGCTAATAGACGATACTATCATAAGCGGCACCATAAGGTTATAACCGCCCGTAATCTCACCAATAAGGAATATGGCAGTTAGCGGAGCGTGAAACAAGCCGCTCAAAATACCGGCCATGCCCACTATAGTAAAATTACCCACAGGCAGTGTCCTGTCAAGGCCAATAAGCGCTATGAATTTTGCTACAAAAAAGCCTAAATAAGAGCCCACAAACAGCGATGGGGCAAAGTTGCCACCGTTGCCGCCGCTTGCAAGGGTAAGCCCCGTGGCATAAGCCTTAAGCAGCATAGTGATACCTGCAAACAGCAACAGTATCCAGCCGTTGTTTTTAAATTCTTCAAGCAACGTATTTTCCAATAACTCTTCCGGGTGAGATGTAGAGAGTATTTTGATACTTTCATAACCTTCACCAAAAAGTGTGGGGAATAAAAATATTAATAGTGCCAACGGAATTGCGCCGTATAACGCTTTACGATAACCTTTTAAGCGCAGGTTATGAAAATGTTTTTCTACTTTTTGAAAGGTCTTTGCATGGTAAAGCGATACAAATCCTGCCAGTATGCCCAGCAATATATAATAAGGTATATTATGAAAATCGAATGTTTGCTGCTGCTTAAATGACAACAACACTTCTTCGTTTAGTATTATGGTAGAAACCAATGCACCCGTGGCTGCCGATATCATGATGGGAATAAATGCCGATATGGTAACATCGGTCAATATAACCTCAATGGCAAAAAGTACACCCGCAATGGGAGCGTTAAATGCTGCTGCCACACCTGCTGCTACACCGCAGGCAAGGAGCAGTATCCTGTCTCTTTTATGTAATTTATACTTGCGTGCAAAGTTAGACCCAAAAGCAGCACCCGTTATAGTAATGGGCGACTCTAATCCTGCCGAACCTCCAAGTCCCACCGTTAATGATGCCGTTATTATTTGGGCATACATTTGCTTGCGCGGCATTATACCTCCCTTTTTAGCCACTGCCACAAGTATGCGCGAGCTGCCTTTCTCTATTTTATTATCCAGGATCTTTTTTACTACCAGTACGGTAAGCAGGATACCCACAATGGGTAAAATACTATTTATGTAAGGAAGTTTAAGATAACGGTTTACATAGGTTGCCAACACAAAAACATTGTGGGCAAACCCCTTTAATACAATAACCGCAAATGCTGTAGATATAGCTACAAGCACACAGGAAAAATAAATAAAATGCCTCTCTGTAAGAAGCCCTTTTAAAACAAAAAAGAAACCTTCCAGGCGTGCAAAATTATGCCGTAAAAATAAGCGGAACCGAGTAACAATGCGGGTTGGCATTTAGTAGGGAAATTTAAGAATTTTCAATAAAATGCTAAGTTACTTCATTTATACGTTTTTTTAAGTCAATTTTAAGTATTTTTTAAGGCTTCTCTGGTACTCAATGGTTTCAGCTTTGCTGTGCTAACAAAATTTTTTACCGTTTCTGCATCTGTTTTTATATACTCGCGCAGTGCCCAGCCTATGGCTTTCTGTATAAAAAACTCTTTACTGTGCCTGTGCTTTTCGCATTCGCTAAAAAGCAGCGCAACATTGGTATCTTTTTTATAACCAAGCTGAAAAATTAGGGCACTACGGTTAAGCCACATGTTCTCTGAATCAGAAAATTTCCCGATGATTTTCTTAGTCTCTTCCGGGTATCGCTGCAGGTAACCCCCCACAAGGTATTTTGCAATGGTATCTACACTATCCCACCACGAGTTTGTTATGACAAGCTGTTCAATAAGGATAATGTCATCTTTCTTAAAATCATTTTTAAGCTCTTTCATGAGGATTTCAATAGCCGTATAATGAAATTCGCGTTGGGGCTTAGCGTAAAGGATAAGGGCAATTTCACGAACATTATTTTTAACTTCGGTTTTATGTTTTGCCAGCGCAATTTTTAATAAGGCGCGCCGTGTATCTGTTTTAAGCCCCAAGAAAGGGAAAAGGTTTTTCATATACTTTTCCATTGCCATAGCATTTTCCGACGAAGCATTTTCCGCGTATGCTACAGCTATATCATTAACAAAACCCATTATAAAGTAGCGGTTTTCTCTTTTACAAAAGCCTGTATTTCTATAAAAAACTGTGTGAATTCGGTTTCAAACACCTCGTAATATTCCTCAAGCTCTTTAATAGAATACCGCATGTTCGATGCGTTTTTGGTTCGCTGATCCATTTGTGTCAGTGTTCTTGCAATACCTTCCATGCTGGCGTAGGTAACCAGCCAGTTAAATTTGGTCATGTGGGGCATCATACCTTTGCTGCGTTCAGGAAGTATGTCATAATTTTCATCCAGCAGTTTATAAAACCCTGTGGCAAAATCCTCTAAAGGTACAGTAGAATAATCGGCCCAGTTTTTTGCCAAAAAATGGTCGTAAAAAATGTCCATGATAACCCCGGCGTAATGATGGTAGTTAGCATGCAGGCGTTTGGTGCCCTGCCTGAAAATAGGGTGCGCATCGGTATAACTGTCTATAGCTCGGTGCAGCACAATGCCTTTTTGCACACCGGGCGGAAAATCATGCGGCTTGCCGTGAATACCGTCTGCTACAAAATTGCCTATTTTAAGTTCGTCGTTATCTCCGGAAAGGTATATGTGTGCTAAAAAATTCATAGCCCTAAAATAAGCAATAGTTTTTAGTTGGCAAAGAGATTTGTAAGAAGTAAGAAACAGTATATGAGATATAAGGGTTTGAAATAAATATTAAATAAAAAATCCGCCCCGAAAAAACTTTTCAGGACGGATTGTATAGGAGTAAGCAAATCCTAAGTCTGCAATCTTAATTCTTAAATATGGATTACCTCGCCATAAGCAGCAGCTGCGGCTTCCATAATGGCCTCACTCATGGTAGGGTGAGGGTGTATCGATTTAATGATCTCGTGGCCTGTAGTTTCAAGCTTACGGGCTACAACAGCCTCAGCTATCATATCTGTAACGCCCGATCCTATCATGTGGCAACCCAGCCATTCGCCATATTTGGCATCAAAAATAACTTTCACAAAACCATCAGAATTACCAGATGCCTGTGCTTTACCCGACGCGCTAAAAGGGAATTTACCTACTTTAATATCATAGCCTTTTTCGCGAGCTGCTTTCTCTGTAAGCCCTACCGAAGCAATTTCCGGTGTAGCATACGTACAGCCCGGTACGTTGCCATAATCTATAGGGTCTACGTGAAGGCCTGCAATTTTCTCAACACAGGTAATGCCTTCAGCAGATGCTACGTGGGCTAATGCCTGGCCAGGTACGATATCGCCAATGGCGTAGTAGCCCGGTATGTTTGTCTGGTAAAATGCGTTAACCAACACTTTATCCCTGTCGGTAGCAATACCCACTTCTTCAAGGCCTATGTTTTCTATGTTCGATTTAATACCTACAGCCGATAATAAAATATCTGCCTCAAGTATCTCTTCGCCATTAGCAGTTTTAACGGTAGCTTTAACGCCTTCGCCGCTTGTATCTACTTTCTCTACAGATGCATTGGTCATTACATTAATGCCTGACTTTTTAAGAGAACGCTCAAATTGCTTAGATATCTCTTCGTCTTCAACAGGAACTACATTTGGCATAAACTCAACAATAGTTACCTTCGTGCCCATAGAGTTGTAAAAGTGAGCAAACTCTACACCTATAGCACCGGAGCCTACAACTATCATACTTTTAGGCTGCTCCGGCAATACCATTGCCTGGCGGTAACCTATTACTTTTTTACCATCCTGAGGCAGGTTAGGCAACTCGCGTGAGCGTGCACCTGTAGCAATAATTATATGGTCGGCGCTAAGTTCTGTAACCTTGCCGTCTTTATCGGTAACGTCTATTTTTTTTCCCGGTTTAAGTTTACCGGTACCCATAATAACTTCAATTTTATTTTTCTTCATAAGGAACTGAACACCTTTGCTCATGCCACCGGCCACATTACGGCTACGGGCTACAACGGCTCCAAAATCCTTGTCAAATTCGCCTATGGTAAGTCCGTAATCGGCTGCATGCTTAAGGTAATCAAAAACCTGTGCGCTTTTTAGCAACGCTTTAGTAGGGATGCAACCCCAGTTAAGGCAGATACCGCCCAGGCTTTCTTTCTCTACAATAGCTACTTTAAAGCCTAATTGCGAGGCCCTTATAGCTGTAACATAACCGCCCGGGCCACTGCCTAAAACAATAATATCGTATTTCATGGTAAAATAATTTGCTGTTTTAATTCGCGTACGAAAATAAGTATTTATTTGCTTATACTGAAATGCTGAGGGCAATTTAAATGATATACTTACTATACAACATTAAGTTTAAAGCCTGTAAGTGATTTTTTAGGATGCCGGACTCATAATTTTTATATAAGTACTGCCGTGCGCATTAAGGCTAAACATCGGTAAACCTCACATAAATTTAATTTTCCAATAACTGTTTTATTTGTATGTTAGCGGCTAAATAGGGTTTATAAGATGCGGCAACGTTTTGCCATATATATTCACACTCTTTGTTTTAGCAATCATACCTTTATTATAGTAATGCAACATCTTAACAAACTTATTTTTGTACTTGTCCTTCTGGGCTTTCGTTTAAGCGTTCTACAGGCACAAACAACAATTCTTGACCAAACACTGCTTACACAAGAGAGCTTTAACACATTTACACCGGTTAGTGTAAGGGGTGCGCAAACCTGGGGTTTCAGGGCAATTTATGGTGCAGTTTGCAGCGGGTATGCCGTGGGACAAAGCTATGAAAACGAAGACTGGCTTGTTAGCCCTGTTATGGACCTTTCCCAAACAGAAAATGCAGAACTTACCTTTAACCACACACGCGGTAATGCCGCTGTAATGAATGTAGGCGTTGAATATGGCTGGTATGAGGTATTTGCTACTGCAAATTTTACAGGTAACCCCTTAACTACGCAGTGGGTAGCACTTGAAGGGCTTAACCAAAATATTTCTACAGCATGGCAATATGTTTCATCCGGCGTGCTTGTTATTCCCGATGCGGCAAGATCTGAAAATTCCCGCATTGCTTTCCGTTATATTAGTACCGAAACGCAAAGCGCAACATGGGAAATAAAGAATGTAAAAGTTACAGACAGGCCCGACATTGCTGATCCCGGGTCGGATGCTGTTTTAAAAATCACAAACTGGAATACCGAATGGCTGGGCTGTGAACTAAACGGGCCTACAAATGAAAGCCTCCAAATAAATAACGTGGTTAGCGCAATGCTACTAATGAATTCTGATATTTACTGCCTCCAGGAAGTTTCCAACACGGTTTTAAACCCCTCTATAGAAACACTGGTCTCGCTCCTGGGTGAGGACCAATGGGGTGGTACAATAGTGCCTGCCGATACAGGCGATTGTAACCAAAGGCAGGGCATTATCTACAAAAAATCAAAGGTGCAATTTGTAAGTGCTGTAGAGATGAACAGCGGCAGGGCATCACAGGGCAATTCTTATAATTATAACTGGTCGGGTGGGCGCTTTCCTGCGTTATATAACGTAAACCTGGTTGCCGGCAATACATTGATACCAATATCCCTTGTAAACATACATGCCAAGGCCGAAGATGGCAATGCAATGAGCTATACACGCAGGAAAGGTGCATCAGAATCATTAAAAACCATACTTGACGGGACAAATTACAACACTAAAAACCTAATTATAATAGGTGATTTTAATGACTATCTTACGGGTACAACAAGTATTGCCTGTGATTGTACTATTTCGCCGTACAATAATTTTATGGATGATGAAATTAATTATACTGCTATTACCGGCACTATTACAGATGTAGATACAAGGTGGGGGACTCATCCTATTATTGAGCATATTATTATCTCTAACGAGTTAACAGCTAATTATGTTGAAAATAGTGCTGCGCAGGAAGTAACCGTATTGCAAAACATTTTTAATTATGATTACACCACTTCAAACCATTTGCCTGTTAGTGCATCATTGCAATTCTCTACACTGAACAATACTAAATATACCGAAAATTCATGGACAGTTTATCCCAACCCGGTAAAAGATAAACTGTATATCCAAACTTCAACTATGATTGATGATACAGCTTTAATTATCTATGACCTTACCGGCAGGCAGATGCTACACGATAAACTAAGCAATAACGCTGTTGATGTAAGCCTGTTACCCGCAGGTATTTATGTAATGAAAATAGGTAACAAAAGCGGAAAGTTTGTAAAGCAATAAGCTGATAATCCTATTGCTTAAACTAACGATTTAGATACAAAAATTACATAGAAGTTTATAATAAATTGATAGAATAAAAAAACCTGCAACTATAATGAGCTGCAGGTTTTTTACTTTAAACAAATGGTTTATTTATTCAGAAATTTTAGGCTCGCGTTCCCATATACGGTGCAGTCCCATTTGGGTAATAAAATCATCATTAAAGGTAGTATCTGTTCCGGTATTAATAATTATTCCGGGTAGTGCAGTGTCTTTATTCCCTGCCAGTTTATTACCAATGGTAGTCTTTTCTATCAGGTCCTGAAAATCGTTATCAAAACCTATTACTTTACAATGCCTGTAGGCATCATTTATAAATTCAATTACATTATCATTTTCTTCTAATGCTGTGTTATCCTGCGAAGTTGGCACATAAACAGCATCAAATAAAACGGATGATGAATTAAAGAATGTAAAATCAACTTTAAGTTCGCTGCCTGCATCGGTAATTATGGTACCGGCATGCGGTCCCACAATTTTCATAGCCGCACCTTCTCCCTCAAGGGCATCTTTAAGGTTGGTTACAGATGTTTCGCTCACACCATCAGAACATAAAAAGGCAACCTTACGGGTTTCAATATTCGGTGTAACGGTAGGATTTTTTATCATGCTCAGCGCATCCGACGGTTCGTAAGTAACCTTTGGTTCCTGAGGCTCATTTATCTGGTGGTCATTATCTGCCCCCACGCCGTGGTTCATTGGCTTGGCAGGTTCCGGTACCGACAGGCCAAGGCCTTTGGCTACTTTTTGTGCAAGTGTGGTATCAACCTGAGACAGTAATCCAAGCATGCGTTCCCTAATAGCAATAGTTTCTACCTTACTAAGCTCAAAACGCAGGGCTTTAATAATATGCGTTTGTTCGATAGCCGTCTGACTGTTAAAGAACAGTGCAGCCTGGCTAAAATGGTCGTTAAAACTTTCGCTGCGGGCACGCACTTTATGAGCCTCTATACGCTCGTTATAGCTTACAAAACCTCCTTGTGCTTCGGGTGCCTGCTGTGGGTTGCCACCGCCAAGCGAGTTAGGGAAATAGCTCACACGGCCAGTGTTTATTTCCTGCCTCATGTGCCCGTCGCGCTGGTTATTGTGCATAGGCGCAATGGTCCTGTTAATAGGGATTTCATGAAAGTTAGGAGTACCCAGCCTTGAAAGCTGTGTATCGGTATACGAGAACAGCCTGCCCTGCAGTAACGGGTCGTTAGTAAAATCGATACCCGGCACTACATGCCCGGGATGAAATGCCACTTGTTCTGTCTCTGCAAAAAAGTTATCGGGGTTGCGGTTAAGCACCATTTTACCTATAAGGGTAACCGGAACCAATTCCTCAGGGATAATTTTAGTAGGGTCTAATATATCAAAGTCAAATTTATGCTCATCTTCTTCGGGTACTAACTGTACGCCAAGTTCCCACTCAGGGAAATCACCGTTCTCAATGGCTTCCCAAAGGTCGCGGCGATGAAAATCAGGATCGTTGGCCGAAATTTTAAGGGCTTCGTCCCACACTACAGCATGGGTGCCTAACTTAGGTTTCCAGTGGAATTTAACGAAAGTAGATTTTCCTTCAGCATTTATAAAACGGAAAGTATGTACCCCAAAACCCTCCATCATACGGTAGCTGCGAGGTATGGCACGATCACTCATTACCCACATTATCATGTGCATAGATTCGGGCATTAGCGATATAAAATCCCAAAAGGTATCATGTGCCGATGCTGCCTGCGGGATCTCGTTATGGGGCTCGGGCTTAACGGCATGTATCAGGTCCGGGAATTTTACAGCATCCTGAATAAAAAATACGGGAATGTTATTGCCTACAAAATCCCAAATACCCTCCTGGGTGTAAAATTTTATAGAAAATCCGCGTACGTCCCGGGCAAGATCCGTACTGCCACGGGAGCCGGCTACGGTAGAAAAACGTAAAAACACAGGTGTTTTAATGTTAGTATCATTAAGAAAGCCTGCCTTGGTGTATTCTTCTACATTGCCATACGCTTCAAAGTACCCATGAGCACCGGAGCCGCGTGCGTGCACAATACGCTCAGGTATGCGCTCGTGGTCAAAATGCGTGATCTTTTCGCGCATTATAAAGTCTTCAAGCAATGACGGGCCACGCGCTCCTGCTTTTAAGGTGTTGTTGTCGTCGTTGATTTTAGTACCGTGGTTTGTGGTAAGAAATTGCCCATCGGCATACTCACGGTTTCTTTCCAGTTCCTGCAGTTTAGCATTGTCTGATGTATCTCCGCCGGTACTGTCTTCCTGCGCGGTTTTTCCCGCTGTTTTAGTCCCTGTTTTTGGAGCAGGGCTTTCTTTTTTTAAAGGCTTACCGTCATTAGATGGTTTGTTGTCTTTCATTGTAATATAAGTTAGGTGTGTGTGTTGATCCTGAAATTTTGTACGTTTTATACCTGCTGTAATTTTTGTACAGCTGCGTTGTTCCTTTGCTGTAAGGCCAGATCGGTAGCGGTTAGCCCGCGGGCATCTGTCATGGTAGTGTCGGCACCGCTTTGTATAAGCAGTTCTACAAGGTCATTGCGACCAAACATGGCTGCAAACATAAGTGCCGTACCGCCATTGCCGTGTTGTGCATTAAGGTTAGCACCTCTATAAATAAGTACCTTTGCAACATTGGCATAGCCTTTAAAGCAGGCGCCCATAAGTGCCGTATTACCGCCATTGTCGGCATTGTTTACATTAGCGCCGGCATCTAACAGGGCTGCAACGGCTTCGGGCTGGTTATTATAGGCAGCTATTATTAGGGGGGTAAATCCACGCTCATCTTTAACATCCAAATTTGTTACATGAGTAAAAATCTCTTGCAGTACAGGTACATTTCCCTGCCTTGAAGCCGAAAAAAGTGCATTGGTAATATCGTCCATAGTAGTAGTTTTTGTTGCATGAATTTACAAAACCATCATTCTAACTTACTTAATGTTATGCCAAAACTTTGGTTAATAGTGTTTTACGTTTTTGTAGTACATTACTTATTTAATTGATATAAACTATTTTGTAGTTGCCAGCAGCTCGCGGCGGTGCATTATTTTTTGTATCAGTATCCTCAGTTTGGCCCTGTAATCACTTTGCAGCCATTCGGTATAGTTTTTTGTAACTTTGCCAAGGCATTTGGCATATTGTTTAATCCTCCAGTTAATTTCTTTATCCAGTTCTTCGCTAAGGTGCAGGGCATCGGTAATCGTTTCGGCATTATCGGCGCACATAAGTGCATGCTGCCTTAAAGAGTCGCGTATTACTATTTTTGGTTTCAGGTTATTTTCTACGGTTTGCCTGTGTGCCTCCTGCACATCAAAAGATACTTCGAGGCTGTTAGGAAATTTAGAGCGTACTTCTACGGGTATATTATGACTCTCATATTCGGTATGGGTGTTCATCTTTTCATGGTACTGTTCCGGGTTTTCAAAAACATATTTCCAGTCAACCGGTGCATTCCATTCGCCAAACCGGTCGGTGTTATTACCAAGGTCTATAATATTAAACGTCTTTTTTTGCGG
>Ga0247814_10001087_pt1 | contig 17068 bp, 12 predicted proteins | sample UWRJL179409R1_FD_179947 | JGI IMG/M metagenome (GOLD analysis project Ga0247814, IMG submission 179947) | Plant litter microbial communities from Arlington Agricultural Research Station in Wisconsin, United States - UWRJ-L179-409R-1 | ecosystem: Environmental > Terrestrial > Plant litter >...
CCGCCCGGCGCGCGCTGTATTGACGGGGTGCTCGAACCACAGCATCTGCACTTCGTTCTGCAGGCGCCGGAACGCACGGGCTTCGTCCCCGGCCGGCATGGCGTCGCCCAGGTTCATGCCCAGCACGCAATCGGGTGTCGACGTTTCCAGGCGCTCCCAGCCTTCCGCGCGCAGGAACCAGGTCTGGGCGTCGCCGTACAGCAGCGTGTGGCCCAGTTCCGCAAACAAGGGCAGCGCGCAGTCGAACAGGGCGCGGGCGTCCGCTTCGCTCAACTGGAGTTTGCGCAGGTCGTGCAGCGCCAGGTGGCTGCGCGCGATTTCGATGTGGCCCGGGTTGACGATCAGCCAGGCGGCCGGGTCGTCGCCCGGGTCCAGTTGAAAGCCGCGCATGGCCGCGGCGGCAAAGGCCGCCTGCTGCGGCGCCAGTTGCAGTGCGCGCGCCAGCCACAACTCGTGCGGCAGGGCGCGCGCATCGTCGTCGCAGGTGGCGCGCTGCGTGCTGGACGGGCGCGACAGCAGCGCCGCCAGCGCCGGCGCCTGCAGGGCGCGCACCAGGTCAGCGGCCAGTTCGGGAGGGGGGAGGGCAAACGGCAAGACCAGCGTCAATTGATTCATGCCGCCATTGTAAGTGAAACAGCGCACCTGCCGCCGAGGTTCTACATTGACAAACCTGTCACCGCAGAGCGTTGTGTGGCACACTGCGGGGTCAGTTTTTCTTTGCTTATTTTTTCGTCGTTGGAGCCCATGAGCATCATCCAGAATTTGCCGTATGAATGGCAGGTCGGCCTGCGTTACACGCGCGCCGGCAAGCGCAGCGGCCGCAACAGTTTTATCTCGTTCATCTCACTCATTTCCGTCTCGGGCATCGCCCTGGGCGTGGCCGCGCTGATCGTGGTGCTGTCGGTGATGAACGGTTTTCAGAAGGAAGTGACCGACCGCATGCTGTCGGTATTGGCCCACATCGAAGTGTTCGACACCCGCGGCGGCATGCCGAACTGGGAAGCGGCCGAGAAGGAAGCGTTCCAGAACCCGCAAGTGCGCGGCGCCGCCCCCTTCGTCGAAACCCAGGGTTTGCTGGTGCGCGACGATGTGATGCGCCCGGCCATCGTGCGCGGCGTGCTGCCTGAAAAGGAAAACGCCGTCTCCGACGTGGCCAAGCAAATCAAGCACGGCAGTTTTACGTCGCTCCAACCCGGCACTTTCAACATCGTGCTCGGCTACGCGCTGGCCAATACGATGGGCGTCGGCATCGGCGACAAGGTCACCATGCTGCTGGCGCAAGGCCAGACCACGCCCGCCGGCGTGCTGCCACGCACGCGCAGCTTCACCGTGTCCGGCATTTTCGAAGCGGGCCACTATGAATTCGATTCCGGCCTGGCGTTCGTCGCCCTGAACGACGCCGAAAAGCTCGAGCGCCTGGCCGCACCGATGGGCCTGCGCCTGCGCATCGCCGACATGAACCAGGCGCCCGAAGTGGCGCTGCAGCTGAAAAAATCCATGTCGGGCGACCTGGTCATGCGCGACTGGTCGAAACTGAACGCCAACTGGTTCGCGGCCGTGCAGACCGAAAAGAAGATGATGTTCCTGATCCTCACCCTGATCATCGCCGTGGCTGCCTTTAATCTGGTTTCCACGCTGGTGATGACGGTGACCGACAAGCAGGCCGACATCGCCATTTTGCGCACGCTCGGCTCGTCGCCACGCTCGATCCAGAAAATCTTCATGATTCAAGGTGCGTTAGTCGGCATCATGGGTACCATGCTGGGCGTCGGGTTCGGCGTGCTGGTGGCGATGAACATCGACGTCATCGTGCCGTTCATCGAACGCCTGCTGGGCGTGCAGTTCCTGTCGAAAGACATTTACTTCATCAGCTCGGTCCCATCCGACCTGCGCTGGCCCGACGTCTTCAAAATTGGCGGCCTGGCCGTCCTGATGGCGTTTGTCGCCACCCTTTATCCAAGCTATTCGGCGTCCCGCGTCAAACCGGCGGAGGCCCTGCGCTATGAATGATCTGTCCAAATCGTTAGTACTCACCAGCACGGGGCTGGGCAAAACCTTCCGCGAGGGCAACTATGCCGTGCAGGTGCTGGCGGAAGTGAACTTCGCCATTTCCCGCGGCGAGCGGGTGGCGATTGTCGGCGCGTCCGGCTCGGGCAAATCGACGCTGCTGCATTTGCTGGGCGGGCTCGATACGCCAACGACCGGCAGCGTCACGCTGCTCGGCGAAGATTTTGCGACCCTGTCCGAAAAGCGGCGCGGCGACTTGCGCAACGCGTCGCTCGGCTTCGTCTACCAGTTCCACCACCTGCTGCCGGAATTTTCCGCGCTGGACAACGTGGCCATGCCGCTGTTGATCCGCCGCGTGAAACGCCAGGAAGCCAATGCCCGCGCCGAAGCGATCCTGGCGCGCGTGGGCTTGTCGAAACGCGCCATCCACCGTCCGGGCGAACTGTCCGGCGGCGAGCGCCAGCGCGTGGCCCTGGCCCGCGCCCTGGTCACGCAGCCGGCCTGCGTGCTGGCCGACGAACCCACCGGTAACCTCGACAGCGCCACGGCGCAGGTCATTTTCGACCTGATGCTCGAACTCTCGCACACGCTCGGCACCGCCTTCGTCATCGTCACCCACGACATCGACCTGGCGCGCCGCTGCGACCGCGTCCTGCGCCTGACCGAACACGGCCTGCAGCCGGCCGAACTGGTGTAAGCCATATGTGGATCGATACCCACTGCCACCTGGACGCCCACGAATTCGTGGCGGCCGATGGCGGCCCGTCCGGCGTCGGCGCGCGTGCGGCCGGCCATGGCGTGGGGATGATCGTGATTCCCGCTGTCGAACGGGGCAATTTCGCGGACGTGGCCCGCATCGCAGCGGCCACGCCGAATGCCTGCTACGGGCTCGGCATCCACCCGATGTGCGTCCCGCAGGCCACGGATGACGACCTGGAAGCCTTGCGTGAACTGGCGCAGGCATCCATGAGCGATCCGCGCTTCGTCGCCATCGGTGAAATCGGCCTCGATTTCTTCATCCCGCAACTGTGCGAGCCGGACCTGCGCATCAAGCAGGAGCGGTTCTTCCGCTTCCAGCTGCGCCTGGCGCGCGATCTCGGCCTGCCGGTGCTGACCCACGTGCGCCGCTCGCAGGACCAGGTGCTGAAAAACATCCGCCAGATCACGCCGCCGTCCGGCATCGCGCACGCGTTCAATGGCAGCTTCCAGCAGGCGCAAGCCTTCATCGACCTGGGTTTTCACCTGGGCTTCGGCGGCGCCTTCACGTATACGCGTGCGTTGCAGATCCGCCGCCTGGCGACGCAATTGCCGTTGACCTCCATCGTCATGGAAACTGATGCGCCCGACATTGCCCCGGCCTGGGTGCATCCGGCCCGCAACAGCCCGGAACACCTGGCAGCGATCGGGTTTGCGCTGGCTGAACTACGTGGGATGGAACCTTTGGAAGTGGCCGCTGTCACGACCCAAAATGCCTTCAAGGCGATTCCGCGCCTGTCGTTGATCCCCGTTTAACACCGGCGCCGAACCGGAACTGTCCGACCCGTTCCGGCCCTGCACGGCTGTCCTTCCGCAAAGTTGTGGGTATCCCTGCGTGACACCATTCGTTCCCGCGTCGAGGCAAGGGGAACCATTGTGGACAGTGCGAGAGAATTGCTGCAAATCCTGCAGCGCGAAAAACCACTCAGTACGGCCAACCGGCCCTTGCGCCTGCGCTTGCAGCACCCCGAAGGCCTGTTCGACGATGTCCTGCTGCCCCAGCGGATCCAGGGCACGGAGAGCATCTGCGGCGGCATCCATTACCGCGTCGCCTGCCTGGCCGGCACGCCGCTGCTGCCCTTGAAGGAACTCATTGCGCTGCCGGCCGCCATCGACCTGGTCACCGACCGCGGCCAGCTGCGCAGCATCTGCGGCATCGTCACCGAAGCGCGCGCCGGCGACTGCGACGGCGGCCTGGCGACGTACCAGCTGGTGCTGCGCGACGCCATGGCGGTCATGGAAAAGCGCATCAACAGCCGCATCTTCCGCTGCCAGAGCGAACTCGATATCGTGCAGGCCCTGTTCACCGAATGGCGGCGCGGGAACGCGGTGCTCGGGAGCGCTTTCGATTACGCGTTCGATCCGCTGTTCGACCGCAGCCAGTTCCCGGCGCGCGAGCAAACCATGCAGTACAACGAAAGCGACGCCCGTTTCGTGGCGCGCCTGCTGCGCCGCCGGGGCGTGTCCTGGTATGTGCGGCCGGGGAGCAACGGCGCCACGCCTGCCCACACCCTGGTCCTGTTCAACGATGCGGCCCGCCTGCCGCAAAATGCCGCGGGCACAGTGCGCTACCACCGCGACCACGCCAGCGAACAGCGCGACACGATCACCGCGTGGACGGCGGCGCGCGCCCTGCAACCGGGCCGCGCCAGCCGCCACAGCTGGGATTACAAAACGCCGCAGGGTGGCGTCTTCATGGCAGCGCAGGCCCGCGGCACGCGCGACCAGGGCGTCAACGGCAACGAGCTGGCCGCCAGCCTGGACGACTACCAGATCGACATGCCGCACGCCGGCACCGACATCGACGACCACTGGCGCCTGGGCCAGCTGCGCATGGGGCGGCACGAATACCTGTCCAAATGCTTTCACGGCGAAGGCAGCGTGCGCGATTTCTGCGCCGGCGAATACTTCACGCTGGCCGGCCACCCCGAAATCGACGGGCACGCACAGGACGAGCGCGACTTCGTCATCACCGACCTGCACATCGACGCGCGCAACAACCTGCCGCCAGAACTGCATGCCCGCACCGAACGCCTGCTGCACGGCGGCCAGTGGGAGCCGACCGGCCTGGCGGACGACGCCGCCCGCGTGCACATCGCGTTTTCCGCGGTCCGGCGCGGCGTGCCCATCGTGCCGGCCTTCGACACGGCGACCGACCTGCCGCATCCGCCGCTGCAAAGCGCCATCGTCGTCGGCCCTGCGCGCGAAGAGGTCCATTGCGACGCCCTTGGACGGATCAAGATCCGTTTTCCCGGCATGCGCGCGGCCGACCATGAACATGCCGGCGGCGCCGGCGCATCCGGTACGCCCACCGACTCGGCCTGGGTGCGCGTCAGTTCCAGCTGGGCCGGCAGCAGCGCGGGCATCTTCCAGCAAGCCGGCGCCGTCAGCCTGCCGCGCGTGGGCAGCGAAGTGCTGGTCGCTTTCCTGGGCGGCGATCCGGACAAGCCCATCGTGCTGTCCCAACTGTTCAACGGCAGCGCCGCGCCGCCGGCGTTGAGCGCGCTGGGCGGCTTGCCCGGCAACCGGTACCTGTCCGGCACCCGCAGCAAGGAAGTGGGCGGCGCGCGTGGCAACCAGCTGCGCTTCGACGACACGCGCGGCCAGATCGGCGCACAGCTGGCCAGCGACCATGCGGCGTCGGAGCTGAACCTGGGCTGGCTGACGCACCCGCGCAAGGATGGGACCGGCGAAGCGCGCGGCGAAGGCGTCGAATTGCGCAGCGAGCAGGCAGTCGCCGTGCGGGGCGCCCATGGCGTCCTGATCAGTGCGGAAGGGGGAGAAGGACCGCAACTGGCGCGGGCCGGGCTCACCGGGCTGGCCGATGTGATGCAGGGCGTACTGGCCGAACTGGCGCGCCAGGCGGGCGAACTGGCCGGCGACGAGGCATCCAAGCCGCGCATGCAGGAACTGGTCGACAAGTTGCGGCGCTGGCAGGAGGGCGCCGACCTGGCGCACAGCGAGCCCATCGTCGCGGCCAGCGCACCGGCCGGGATCATCCTCGGCAGCCAGGACAACCTGGCGCTGGGCGCGGAAACCAAGATCGATGTCGTCTGCGCAGGGGACACCGAAGTGGCGGCGGGCCGCAACCTGTTCCTGCGCGCGGCCCGTTCCATCAGCCTGTTCGCGTTCGAACTGGGCCTCAAACTGGTGGCCGCGCGCGGCGACGTCGTCGTCAAAACCCACCAGGGCAATGTCGAGATCCGCTCGTCCGGCACCATCAGCCTGGTCGCCGCCGACAGCATCGCATTCCAGGCGCCGTCCGTGAAGGTGGTCGCGCAGGGTACCCAGACCGACTGGGGCGGCGGCGCCATCACGCAGCAAAGCAGCGGCAGCCATACCATCAAGGCGGCGAGGCTGGACCAGGTCGGCCCCGGTGGCGGCGCACCGGTGGGTTTGCAGCTGCCTGCCACGCGGCTCGAGACCGATGAACGCCTGGTCGCCATCGACCGCCAGACCGGCTTGCCGGCAAAAGGACGGCGCTACACCGCGCGGCATGAAGATGGCACCATGGTGGAAGGCGTGACCGACGACCAGGGCCGCACCGCGATCCTGCAAGCGTACGCGATGGGCGACATCGAATTTCGCCTGCACCCGGACGAGGCGGGCGGAGGCGCAGCATGAGCGAGCCGACCCGCCCCTTGCGCCAGCCCGCCGTGGCACCGGATGGTTCCCTGGTCGCCCACAGTGTGGCCACCCCGAAAGCGCTGACCACGCGCGGCCTCGTCACGGTCGGCTCGCGCAAAGTGATCCCGGTGATTTTCGTACCCGGCATCATGGGCAGCAACCTGAAAGCCGGCAGCAACCCGGCGCCGCCGGCGGAGACCGACATCAAGCCGGGCGAACCGGTCTGGCGCGCACCGAACGGCAACTACGATGCGATAGGGGCCGTGGGCAAATGGACCAACCGCGAGCCGGCCCTGCGCCAGAAAATCCTCCGCGCCGAGACGTGCGAGGTGGACCCGAACGGCGAGCTGGCCGTCCCCGAGTCGACCCGCGGCCTTGATGAAACGGGCGCCCTGGCGTACCTGTCCAAAGACGAGATGCGCCAGCGCGGCTGGGGCGAAGTCCATGCCGGCAGCTATGCCAGGCTGCTGGTGGAACTCGAGAGCCACCTGAACACCACGTTTCGCATGGAGGCGCCCAACCAGCGGCGCCTGAGCAAGCACTGGAAGCGGGTCGTCGATTGCGACCGCAGCAAATGGGGCGTGCGCAGCCTCGACCCGCTCACCGACGCCGAACTGGAACACTACGCAGCCTATCAGTATCCCGTGTATGCAGTCGGCTACAACTGGCTGGCGTCGTGCAGCAAATCGGCTACCCGGCTGCAGCAGCGCATCGACGCCATCATCGCGTTCTGGGTGCAGCGCAAGCATGCCTGCACCCAGGTCATCCTGATCACCCATTCGATGGGCGGCCTGGTGGCGCGGGCCTGCGCCAAACGCATGCCCGACAAGATCGCCGGCATCATCCACGGCGCCATGCCGGCATTGGGCGCACCGGTGGCGTACCGGCGCATCGCGTGCGGCGTCGAGCCGTCGAGTCCGGGCAGCGTCGACGGCAACGGCGTGGAAGCGGCGGCCTTTTCGCTGATGCTGGGCCGAACGACCAAGGAGACGACGGCAGTGATGGCCACCTCGCCCGGGGTGCTCGAACTGCTCCCCAACCATCTCTATCCGCGCCCATGGCTGCACCTGCGCACAGTGAGCACAACAGGCGGGAAGAAGACGTGGCATGACTGGGTCAACCTGCCGCAGGACAGTCCCTACCCGATGTACCGCGAACTCGGTGCCTGGTACCGGGTGATCGACCCGCAACTGGCCGATCCTGCCGGGATGTACAAAAAAAAAGGCGTGGTCAATGCCATCACCGAGGCGCTTGAAGAAGCGGAACGCTTTCATGTGGAGGAACTCGGCAGCTACTATCACCCGAATACCTATGCGTTCTACGGCGCGGATCCCGCGCGGCGCACGTTTGGCCGCATCAGCTGGATCGCCGACGACACGCCCGCCAACGGCCGGCTCGCGCTCAGCGCCGCGGCCATCATCCGCGGCAAAGCGACACTGCGCGCGCCTGATGGTGGGCGGGGCGTCGATATAGACGGATGCATGCTGACGTTCGTCCCCGATGCACAGGACGCGGCCGGTGACGGAACCGTCCCGGAAGCATCGGGCCGGTGCACGGGGGGCATCCTGCGCAGGTTGTTTGCAACGCGCGGCTACAGCCATCAAAAAAGTTACGACCCCGATTACATGGTGCTGCTGACACAGCACCTTGTGGTGAAGATTGTGCAGGGGGTCAAATGAAGCAATTTTTGCGACGCGCTGGGGGCCAGCCCCTGCCAGCGTCGCTTTCCGAAACCGCGCTCCTGGATCTTTCGCAGCGAACCTCCTCAAGCCTGCGCATTCGTCCAGCCGGTCGTCCTCCAGACGCGGATGAAAGACCTGGCCACGACACGCTGGCAACGCAACCAACGCAGCCCCGCCAGGGCCAGGGTGTGAAATGAAGCAGCATTTGCGGCGCACGAGCGTGCGAGTGGTGCTGTTGGCGATGTCGGCGTTCGGTGTGGTGTTGTGCACAGTCGACGCAGTTTGGAGCATGCAGGAACCTACAGAGGTGGCGCCGATGGACAAGCAAATGAAAACAGTATGTGTCGGACGTTTCCTGCTCGATATTCCCGCCAGTGCACAGGTATCGATCAGCAGTGCTGCCGTCGACGGTTTTAACATTGTCAATTACGGCAAGGAAACGCAGGAGCAATTCGACCAGCGGATCGCGCAAAGAGAGGCGGAAATCAACGTCGGGACGAATCGAGCGGGGCAGAAAAACATGGAATCGGTAGAAGCGATTCGGCATGACGGCGTGACCGGCAAGATCTTCGTGTTCAACCGTAGAACAAGCCATTACTTTTCATATGGCGAGCGCATCCCGACCGTGAGTGTGTCGGTCAATGGCTTTGCGCACGTGAACGACATCAGCTTCGGTTTTATCGCCAGCATCGACAAGCCCGAGTCTGCCGGCAGCCTGTCCCGATTACTTGCGCAGTTGCAGCCCATCGAAGCAGGCACGATTCCCAAACACCCCGGTTTTTGCCTGGATGGCGCTTTTCTGCGTGATCCACTGACCGCCGACCAGGGTGAAACCATCGTCATGTTCGCCGGGCTGCCCGGCCACGAAGACCTGGGCATTGCGCTATCGACCATCGCAGGCAAGACGCCTGGCCCCGGGCTGTTGGAACGCAACGCCGCCAATCGCGCCGGCCCCTACGCGTTCCTGAATGCCTTTACGTCGACACTGCTGCACGGTCCGCGCACGATCGCCGGGATGGACGGCGACGAATTGGCCTTCAGGACGCGCGAACGCAATTTTTCGACCGGCTATGCGTTCGATTGGGAAACGCAGGGCACGGAACACGATGTGCTGCACCCGTTCGTATCGCTGGAACTGCAAACCGGCATCAGTCCCAACGCGGGTGGCGAACCGGTGCAGTCGACGCTGTCCGAGGCATCGCTCGGCGACCTGTGGCGCCGCATGTCGTCCAGCCTGCGCCTGCGCCCGGTCGAGCAACCGGCGCAGGCCGTCGATCCCGACCAGCAACTGGGGCTGGCGCTCGGCACGGTGGCGTGGGCCGGCGAGACGTGCCGGCAGGGCGGTTGGTGGCAATGCAGCCAGGCCGGCGCGCACCTGGGCGTGTACGGCGGCGCGCTGCAGTTGCTGCGCGAGGGACAGGTCGTGCCGCAGGCGCTGCTGTTGCCCAAACCGAGCGTGTGGCAAAGAGTGCGCGGCCTGCAGCCGAGTTTCGAGGCGGCGACGCCGACCGGCTGGCGCCTGGCCGACAAGCGGATCCGCGGGCGCCGCACCCCGGCGGCCGGGCTGGCGCAAGCCGTTCCCGCCGCCATGGCGCCCGGCGTCGACGGCGCAGTCGCCGCGCCCGGCAGCACCGTGTGCAGCGGCGCCGCGTGCCCGGCCAGCGGCTGGTGGCGCTGTGTCGATGAACAGGCGGAGGATGGCGCGCGCTGGTTCGCGCAAGGGACCGTGCTGCCGCCGGCGACGTACCGGCTGCCTGCTGGCGGCAGGCGCCGGGGCGCGCAGCACGACCGGCTGGCAGTACGCCAGAGTGCCTGGCAACTGATGCGCGGCGCCGGCGCGCCCCACTCGGGCGCCGCTGGCGCTGCCGCGCCGGCCTAGCCACGCTGCGCATGCGTTGCGCCATCCTGGCATTCGCGGGCGGCGCCGGCCTGCTGCAGATGCAGGCCAGCCTGCCGGCCGGCGACGTGCTGCTGGCGCTGGCGTCGTCCAGCATCCTGCTGCTGGCCTGGCGCCGCTTCGTGGCGGTCCAGGCGATCAGTGGAGCGGTCCTCGGCCTGTGCTGGGCGGCCCTGGCGGCCGGCCTGGCGCTGGCGCCTGCACTGGCGCACCGGGACGAAGGCAGCGATGTGACGGTCGTCGGCACCATCGACAGCTTGCCGTACACGTTTGCGCAAGGTGTGCGGTTCAACTTCGCCGTCGAGCAGGTCGTCGACCACGCCATCGCGGTGCCGCCGCGGATCGCCCTGTCCTGGTACGCCAGTCCACGCGACCAGCCGGCGGCGGTGCGCCCGGGCGAACGCTGGCGCCTGACGGTGCGCCTGCAACGCCCGCACGGCAGCGCCAATCCGGGCGGCTTCGACTACGAGGCGTGGCTGCTGGAGCAGGGCGTGCGCGCCACCGGTTACGTGCGCCCGGCCGCCGGCGACCGGCGCCTCGACGGGTTCGTGCCGCGCTTCGGCACGGTCGTCGAGCGCAGCCGGGCCATGCTGCGCGAACGCATCCTCGCAGCGCTCGCGGGCCGGCCCTATGCCGGCGTCATCGTGGCGCTGGTGATCGGCGACCAGCGCGGCATCGCGCAAGCGGACTGGGAAGTCTTCAACCGCACCGGCGTGGGCCACCTGATCTCCATCTCCGGATTGCATATCACGATGGTGGCGGGCCTGGCCGCCCTGGTCGCGTCTTTCCTGTGGCGCCGCTCGCTCTTCACCGGCGCGCAATTGCCGCTGCTGCTGCCGGCCCAGAAGGTCGCGGCGCTGGCCGGCAGCAGCGTGGCCTTGCTGTATGTCCTGCTGGCCGGCTTCGGCATTCCGGCCCAGCGCACGCTGTACATGATCCTCGTGGTCGCGGCGGCGTTGTGGCTGGGCCGGATCTCCCGCGTCAGTCATGTGCTGTGTACCGCCCTGGGCGTGGTGGTGGTGCTCGACCCGTGGGCGCTGCTGTGGCCCGGCTTCTGGCTGTCGTTCGGGGCGGTCGCGGCGATCCTGTTCGCGGGCACCGGTCGCGTGCGTGACGCGGCCCCTGGCTGGCGCGCGGGCTTGCGCGCTGCCGTGCATACGCAATATGTCGTCACGCTGGCGCTCGCGCCCCTGACCATGCTGCTGTTCGCGCAGGTGTCGCTGGCCAGCCCCCTGGCCAATGCCATCGCCATCCCGCTGGTCAGCTTTGTCGTCACGCCGCTGGCGCTGCTCGGCAGCCTGGCGCCGGCGCCGCTCTCCAACGGCCTGCTGCTCGCCGCCCATGGCGTGGTGCAGGCGCTGGCGTTCGTGCTCGACAGGCTGAGCGGCATGCGCTGGGCCGTCTGGACCGCGCCGGCTGCCGCGCCCTGGACCTGCGCCTTCGCTGTCTGCGGGGTGCTGTGGCTGCTCGCGCCGCGCGGCTGGCCCGTGCGCTGGGCCAGCATCGTGGCGTGGCTGCCCATCGTCGCCCAGTTGCCGACCCATCCCGCCGCCGGCACCTTCACCGTGACGGCTTTCGATGTGGGCCAGGGCATGGCGCTGCTGGTCGAGACCGAACACCACCGCCTGCTGTACGACACCGGCCCGGCGTACTCGCCCGAATCGAATGGCGGCAGCCGCGTGATCGCGCCGTACCTGCGCGCGCGCGGCATCGGGCAGCTCGACGGCATCGTCGTCTCGCACAGCGATACCGACCATGTCGGCGGCGCGCTGGCGTTACTTAGCGCAGTGCGCGTCGGCTGGGTCGCCTCCTCGTTATGGCCGCACCATCCCGTGGCGCTGGCCGCGCGCCGCCATCTGCGCTGCGTGGCCGGCCAGCGCTGGCATTGGGACGGCATCGACTTCGAGATGCTGTATCCCACCGCCTCGACTTACGCCGACCTGGACCTGAAGGCCAATGCGCGCAGCTGCACGCTGCGCATTTCCAATGGCCGTCGGACGGTGCTGCTGGCGGGGGACATCGAAGCCACGCAGGAAGCGCAGTTGCTGTACGCGCAGGCCGGCAAGCTGCGCGCCGATGTGCTGCTCGCGCCCCACCACGGCAGCGGGACGTCGTCGACCGAAGCGTTCCTGGCGGCCGTGCAGCCATCGTTCGGCATCTTCCAGGTGGGCTACCGCAACCGGTATCGGCACCCCAAAAAAACGGTGTGGGAGCGGTATGGCAGCCATGGCATCGACCGCTGGCGCACCGATGAAACAGGTGCGGTCACGATCGATGTGGGCGGCCAGGTGGCGCTGCGGGGTTACCGCGCCGGGCATCCCCGTTACTGGTATCCGCCTTAAGTCGCCAGTGGCAGCGTCACCGTCACCGCCAGCCCGCCACCATCGCGGTTCTCGACCCGGATGGCCCCGTCGTGCGCGTCGATCACCCGGCGTGCGATGGCAAGACCCAGGCCATGGCCGTCCACGCTGCTCTGGCTGCCGTCGACTGCCTGGCACCGGAAGAACGGCTTGAACAGCGATGGCAAGTCGTCCGGATGGATGCCGGGGCCGCGGTCGCACACGACGATCGTGACCTGGGTGTCGGTGCGCGCCACTGCGATGTCGACCGCGCCGCCGCCATGCTTGATGGCGTTGCGCACGACGTTTTCCAGCGCGCGCCAGAGCAGGTCGGGCGCGCCGCTGACGGTGATGCCATCGACGGCGGCCACGGTGATCACGGCGCCATCGTTGGCCGACTCGAAGCGCGCATCGTCGGCAATCTGCTCGACCATTTCGCCGACGTCGATCGCTTCGCGCTGCTCGACGCGCTGGGTCGCTTCCAGGCGCGACAGCGTCAGGAGTTCGCCCACCAGTTTGTCCATGCGCACGCTCTCGCGCTCGATGCGGTCGAGCGAGGTGGCCAGTTTGTCGGGCTGCTGGTGCGCCAGGCCGATGGCCGCTTGCAGGCGCGCCAGCGGCGAGCGCAGTTCGTGCGACACGTCGTGGAGCAGGCGGCGCTGGCCGTCGATCAGGTTGCGCAGCTGGCCGGTCATGCGGTCGAAGTCGCGGCCCAGGTCGCGGAACTCGTCGCTGCGCCCGGTCTCGCCGGCGAAGCGCGGGGCCAGGTCGCCGGTCGATGCGGCATAGAAGGCGCTGCGCAGGGCGCGGATCGGGCGCGAAAAATACCAGGCCAGCAGCGCCGCGAACAGCAGGCTGGCCAGCGTGGCGCCGATCATCGGGAAGATGCGCCCGACGCGGTAGCCGAACACCATCGGCCCGCCCGGCGGGCCGCGCATGCCGTCGCCGGGGCCGGGCCCGCCCATGGCAGCGCCCAGGGCGCCGGCGATGGGGCCGGGCGGCTCGCCGTCGGCGTCGTCCCGGGGCGCGCCCGCCGGGCGCACCAGCGGCCCCTGGCCTTTGGTGGAGCGCATGTCGACGCGCGGCACGAAGGCCAGGTAGCGCTGGCCGTCGGGCCCGGCCAGCGAGCGCACGGCGGCGCGCGGGTTGGCCTCCCTGAGCTGGGCGGCGGCGTTGGCGCGCAGTTCGGCCGGCACGGTGCGGCCCAGCAGGTCGGTACCGTTGGCGTCGACCAGGTAGACGGTGTGGCGGCGCATGTTCTGCACCATTTCGCGCAGGGCCGGCAGGCCGCCATGCTTGAGCGTCATGCCGGCGGCGTCGAGCAGGTACTGGGCCGGCATGCCGCTATCGAGCTGGGCGGCCTCGGTGCGGTGGCGGGCCTGGTCGCGCAGCCAGAACGCACTGCCGATGCCGACCGTCGCCGCGATCTGGGCCAGCAGGATCGACAGGAAGAACTTCCAGAACAGGCGGCCCACGTTTACTCCCGGATCAGCTGGTAGCCGAGCCGGTACACCGTCTGCAGGCAGGAACGCCCGTCGGAGAGGAGGCCCAGCTTGTGGCGCAGGCTGGACAAATGAACGTCGATGTTGCGATCGAAACGCGCCAGCGGGCGGCCCAGGCCCTGCTCCGATAAATCGTTCTTGCTGACCGGGCGGCCGGCATTGCGCGCCAGGACCTCCAGCAGGTTGAATTCGGTGCTGGTCAGTTCCAGCGGTTTGCCGTCCCAGCTGGCGCGGCGCTGTTCGGGCAGCATGGTCAGTTTGCCGACCGACAGCGTGATGCCGCCGGCTTCGTCGTGGGGCAGGGCGTTGGTGCGGCGCAGGATGGCGCGCACGCGCGCCGTCAGCTCGCGCGGCGTGCAGGGCTTGGTGACGTAGTCGTCGGCGCCCAGTTCCAGGCCCAGGATACGGTCGGCGTCGTCGCCGCGGCCGGTCAGCATCAGCACCGGGATGCGGCTGCGCATGCGGATGCGGCGCAGCGTTTCGATGCCGTTCAGGTGGGGCATCATCACGTCGAGGACGGCGATGGCGTATTTGCCGGTGAGCGCCTCGCGCGTGCCGGCCACGCCGTCGTGGGCGCAGGTGACGGAGAAGCCTTCCTGCTGCAGGTATTCCTGGAACATTCCGACCAGCTCGACGTCGTCGTCTATTAAGAGTACATGGTTCATGCAGCCATGATAGCAAGAGGCGCATGGTCGAAGCGCGCCGCTTTACGTCGATTTACACCGCGCTAACGGCAATTTACATGCGTGCGTTCGATAATCGGTGCCTGTCCAGTGAAAGAGCCGCCATGAAATCCATTACCTTGATCGCCCCAGTTTTGCTCGCTGCCAGCCTGACCATCGTCTCGCTGGCGACAGCACACCCAACCCCGCCGCAGCCTGCACCGCACGGCGACCTTGGCCCCGGCCGCGAGGACGACCACGGCCCCGGCCCCGGGCCGAATTTGCAACTAACCGAAGCGCAGCAGGACAAGCTGTTCGCGCTCCGCCACGCCGCCGCGCCGGCCCGGCGCGCACGCGACAAAACCATCGAGCGCGCGCAGGACGGCCTGCGCGACCTGGCGGACAGCGGCCGATTCGATGACGCCAAGGCCGCGGCGCTGGCGCAAACGCTGGGCCAGGCCATCGCCGCCGAAGAGCTGGACCACGCCCGCGAGCAGGCGCAGTTCCTGGCCTTGCTGACGCCGGAGCAGCGGGCGAAGATGCAGGAACAGAAATCGCAGCGCGGCCCAGGTCCGCGTCCGTGAGCCAGCACAGGGAGCCAGTCATGCACCATGGACACCACACCCTGTTCGACGATGTCGCAAAAATGCTGTCGACCGGTGCGGACCGGCGCCAGTCGATGCGCTGGCTGCTGGCCGGCGCGGCGTCGCTGGGCGGCGTGAGCTGCGGCGGCGGCGGCACGACCGCTGCCACGTCGGCGGCGTCGACCACCACGACCACCACCACGACGGCAGGCAGCAGCGCCTGCGCCGTCATTCCCGAAGAAACCGGCGGCCCGTATCCGGCCGACGGCACCAACAATGGCGCCAACGGTGTCGCCAACGCGCTGGTCCTGTCGGGCATCGTGCGCAGCGATATCCGCGCCAGCGTGGCCGGGGCCACCGGCGTTGCGCAGGGCGTGCCGTTGACGATCAAACTGAAAATTGTCAACGTGGGCGCCAGTTGCGCCGGCGCGGCCGGAGCCACCGTCTACCTGTGGCACTGCGACCGCGACGGCAATTACTCGATGTATTCGACCGGCGTCACCGGCGAAAACTACCTGCGCGGCGTGCAGGTGGCCGACCTTGAGGGTGACGTCACGTTCACCACCATCTTCCCGGGCTGCTACGCCGGGCGCATGCCGCACGTGCACTTCGAGGTGTATCCGACGCTGGCCAAAAGCACGCTCGCCGCGAACCGCATCAAGACGTCGCAGTTCACGTTCCCCGCGGCGACCAGTACCGAGGCCTATACGGCCACCGGCTATACCAGCAGCGTGCGCAACCTGGCCAACATCAGCCTGGCGACGGACAACGTCTTCAGCGATGGTGCGACGTTGCAGACGGCCGCCGTCACGGGCACCGTCGCCACCGGTTACGTGGCCACGCTGCAGGTAGGCGTTTCACTCTAAATGCGGGGGTAGCGCAGCAGCGGGGCGGGCGCCGCATTACAATCGGCTCTTCGATCCGATTGCCCGCGCGCCCATGACCAAACCCCTGCTGCATTTCACCCACGGGAACAGCTACCCGGCCGGTACCTACCGCCAGCTGCTCGACGCGCTGCGCGTCGACTTCGACGTGCGCAGCGTCGACATGCATGGCCACGATCCGGCCTTTCCCGTGACCGACAACTGGCGCCTGCTGGTCGATGAACTGGTCAAGCAGCTCGAAGCGTATGGCGAACCGGCGATCCTGGTCGGCCATTCGCTGGGCGGCATGCTGTCGATGATGACGGCGCGCCAGCGGCCCGACCTGGCGCGCTGCGTCGTGATGGTCGATTCGCCCGTGGTAGCCGGCTGGCGCGCCATGCTGTGGCGCCAGGCCAAGCGGGGCGGCTGGGGCGACCGCTTTTCGCCTGCGAAGTTTTCCAGCAAGCGGCGCCACCTGTTCCCGGACCGCGCTGCGGCATACGCGCACTTCGCATCGAAGCCGGTCTTCGCTTCGTGGGCGCCAGGGGTACTCGACGATTACCTCGACCATGGCTTGCAGCCGCATGCAGACGGCGTGCAATTGCGCTTTTCGCGCGACGTGGAAACCGCCATCTACCGCACGCTGCCGCATACGATGGGCGCTGCGCTCGACGGCAAGTATCCGGTGCCGATCGGTTTCATCGGGGGCCGGTCATCCGCCGAACTGGGCCTGGCCGGCGACAAGGCCACCCGCAAACTGGTGGGCCAGAACATCGTGATGGTCGACGGCGGCCACCTGTTTCCGATGGAGGCGCCGCGCGAGACGGCCCGGCACGTCAAGGAAATGATCGCGCGGCTGCTGGGCTGAAAGCTCGGCGAGGCGCCTTTTTTCGCGTAAAATCGCCGCATTCTTCAAGCTACGACAGGAACAGCAATGACAATCAAAAGCGACGCATGGATCCGCCGCATGGCCGAGTCCACCGGGATGATCGAACCCTTTTCGCCCACCCAGGTGCGCGAACAGGACGGCAACCGCATCATTTCGTGGGGCACCTCGTCGTACGGCTACGACATCCGCTGCGCCGACGAATTCAAGATTTTCACGAACATCAACAGCACCATCGTCGATCCGAAGAACTTCGATTCGAA
>Ga0247814_10001089_pt1 | contig 17052 bp, 16 predicted proteins | sample UWRJL179409R1_FD_179947 | JGI IMG/M metagenome (GOLD analysis project Ga0247814, IMG submission 179947) | Plant litter microbial communities from Arlington Agricultural Research Station in Wisconsin, United States - UWRJ-L179-409R-1 | ecosystem: Environmental > Terrestrial > Plant litter >...
GTTTATCTGAAGAGGAGAACCTAAGTGTGGTGCGTACAGTAATTTTTGAAGCCATAGCCGAAAAATTTAAGCTTGTTATGGTGCGCCCCAATAGGGTTGTCCTTGCAAAGGAAATGATTGCAGAAGCTAAGTCACAAGTGCTTGTTGGTACCGTAATAGATTTCCCTAATGGTAACGGAAGCCTTGCCGGTAAGCTTGCCGAAGCTAAGGAAGCAATAAGTAATGGTGCAGACGACCTGGACTTTGTGGTAAATTATAGCGCATTTAAAGTTGGGCATGAGGCAATAGTGCGGCAGCAGGTTTTAGAATGCACTAAACTTGGCCTGCAATATGGTAAAACAGTAAAGTGGATCATAGAGGTTGCTGCGCTTACTAACAATGAGGTAGTGTTGCTGTGTGCGGTTATAAAAGATGTTGTTACTTCAAATTTTACTGAAAGTGATTATAATAATGTTTTTGTAAAATCATCTACCGGGTTTTACAAAACAGAAGGCGGATTGCCTAACGGTGCTACCGTTCCTGCTATAAAATTAATGCTTGGGGCTTCGCATCCTTTGCCTGTAAAAGCGGCTGGGGGCGTGCGTAATTATGATGAAGCCGTAGCGATGATACAACTCGGCGTTATGCGCATAGGTACATCTTCGGCGAAAGCCATAGTAAACGGGCAAACGGGAACAGGGGGTTACTAAACGAAAAAAGCCTCCCCGTGTTTGGGAAGGCTTCTCTCTTTCATAGCAATTATAATAACCAATTTTTCCTTTTCATAGCAACCTGCCATAGCTTTGCAAGCTGTTACATACTATAGACGCATAAAAAAGTAAAAGGTTGCGTAATGGTGCGAAAAAAAAATAAAAATATTTTTTTAACGGCTCTTTTAAAGGCTCTTCTTTTTTTTGGGCTAAGTTTTTTGGCCTATCTTTGCACCAGTTTTTGAAAAACCAATGAAAATTATTTTGAACGCTTCAGAAAACGATGTTTCCTTCAGGTCGCTCTTTGCCGATTTTGTAGCAATAACTAAAGCCAGGCTCGCTATAAGCGTAGTCTTTTCTTCAGTAGCAGGCTACCTTTTGGGCTTTTCAGCTGAAAACCCTTTTAGCTGGACCACGCTTATCCTCTTAACTATTGGTGGGTACTGCATGGTAGGGGCATCAAATGTTTTTAACCAGATCATAGAAAAAGACCTCGATGCCTTAATGGACAGGACAAAGAACCGTCCTGTGCCTTCGGGAAAAATGTCGGTGCGTAATGCATTTATATTAGGCGCGGTGTTAACCGTTGCCGGTATTGCAATACTGTATAGCATAAACCCTATAACAGCCATGTTTGGGGCGATATCTATATTTTTATATACCAGTGTATATACCCCGCTTAAAACTATAACGCCGCTTGCGGTATTTGTTGGGGCTTTTCCTGGTGCCATACCCTACATGTTGGGGTGGGTAGCCGCTACAAATGACTTTGATATAGAGGCCGGTACTTTGTTTCTTATACAGTTCTTCTGGCAGTTTCCGCACTTTTGGGCTATAGGCTGGTTTTTGTTCGACGATTATAAAAAAGGCGGGTTCTTTATGCTGCCTACCGGTAAAAAAGATAAAAAAACTGCCCTGCAAATTATATTGTATACCTGCTGGTTAATACCTGCGTCGTTGCTTCCTGTAACGGGTTTTACGGGCAGCCTTAAGCTTAGCTACGGTGCTGCTGCAGTAGTGTTGCTACTGGGTATATGGATGCTGGTGTATGCTGTAAAGCTGTACAGTAAAATGGATGCGCCTGCTGCAAGAAAGCTTATGCTTGTTAGTGTGTCATACATTTCGCTGCTGCAAATAATATATGTAATAGATAAATTTATCCGATAATTTACAATGGAGAAGATTAAAATGACGCTTGATGAGCATTATGAAAGGAATGCAAGGTCTAAAAAAATGCTGTTATGGTTTGCCATGATAAGTATGTTCATGATGTTTGCCGGTTTAACCAGTGCTTATGTGGTAAGTACGTCGCGCCCGGACTGGGTTAAGGATTTCGAACTTCCGCAGGCGTTTATGATCAGTACGGCATTAATACTATTAAGCAGTATAACGTTTCACCTCGCTGTAAAAGCAACTAAAGACAGCAACCGTTCCGGTGCTTCGGCATTCCTGTTGGCAACACTGGGTTTAGGTATTGCGTTTGTGGTGGCGCAGTTTTACGGCTTTGGCAAAATAATAGAAGCAGGCTACTTTTTTACCGGCCCCGAAAGTAATATTACCTCTACATTTGTATATACGGTAAGTATTGTGCACCTTGCACACCTTATTGCGGGTCTTTTAGTGCTTTTGGTTGTAATTTATAATCATTTTAAACAAAAATACACCCCTTCACAAACCCTTGGTATAGAGTTAGGTGCAATGTTTTGGCACTTTCTCGATATTTTATGGATTTATTTGTTTTTATTTTTCTATTTCTATTAATGGAAAAAAAATGTAAATTTGAAAACTTTTAACATAATAACGTTTTATGGCAGCTACAGTTACTACAACAGCCACTACAGGCAAAACATGGGACGGCGGAAATGAGCCTATGGGAGCGAGCTATGGCAAAATGATGATGTGGTTCTTCATCGTTTCCGATGCTCTTACATTCTCAGGATTCCTTGCCGCTTATGGATTTTCGAGGTTTAAATTTATTGGTACATGGCCAATAGCGGATGAGGTGTTTACTCACTTTCCGTTCATGCACGGTGTTGAGGCACCCATGTATTATGTAGCCTTGATGACCTTTATACTTATCTTCTCATCTGTAACCATGGTGCTTGCAGTAGATGCCGGCCATCATTTACAAAAAACTAAAGTTGCTGTTTATATGCTGCTTACTATTGTAGGTGGTTTTATATTCTTAGGTTCTCAGGCATGGGAGTGGAAAAACTTTATTGGCGGAGAATTTGGCGCTGTAGAAACAAGGGGTGGCGCTTTGCTGCAATTTGTTAAGAAAGATGGCGATGAATATAAAAGGGTAGCTGTTGCTGATTTTGCTGCACATTTACCAACAACAAGGATAGATAAAAAGCGTAGTAACGGTATATGGTTTGAAGATGCTGCTGCATTGCCGGAATTTACCGTTGCTGAAGTAGAAGCGGGCCTTATAGCGCATCCTGAAGTTTTAATAAGGACAGAGAACATTACTGCTGAAAAGAAAAAAGAAGTACTTACAAGAGAGAAATCTTTAGAGGCTATTAAAGGCGGTGCCCTTTTTGTAAAAGGCGCTAACCTGGAGCACAACGAATATGGCCACAAGCTGTTTGCCGATTTCTTTTTCTTTATAACAGGTTTCCACGGTTTCCATGTATTCTCGGGTGTTGTTATTAATATACTTATTTTCCTTAACGTGGTTTACGGAACATATGAGAGAAGAAGAAGTTATGAAATGGTAGAGAAAGTAGGTCTTTACTGGCACTTTGTAGATTTAGTTTGGGTATTTGTATTCACCTTCTTCTATCTTGTTTAATCACTAAAAATTTAAAGGATCATGTCACATACTCCTCACGCTCACGAATCAAACCTTGGTAGGATCTGGAAGGTTTTCGGAATACTTTCTGCAATAACGATTGTAGAGGTTATCCTTGGTATTATGAAACCGGAAGTTCTGTTTATGAACGACCTTTTCAGGTTAAATATCCTTAACTGGATATTCATTATCCTTACGGTAGTAAAAGCTTATTATATAATGTGGGCATTTATGCACCTCGAAGGCGAAAAAGGAAGCCTTAGGTGGTCTATAGTTGCACCACTGGTGTTCTTAATTATCTATTTAGTGTTCATCTTACTTATAGAAGGTAATTATATTTTCGATGTGTTTCATGCTTCCCAGTACAAGTGGATTTTTTAAAACACATTAATTAATAAAAAAGGCGGTTATATCAACCGCCTTTTTTAATTTTGCAGCAGGAACAATTGCTCCACGATTTTATGAAAAAGAAAATAGTCCTTCTTGGCCTCCTTGCACTACCGCTTGTGCTGTACATTTATTTTTCGATGGCTAAGCACAATTCACTTTTCCTTCCTGTTATTACTAAAAACATTAGCGAGCTGCCACAGGGCAAAACGTTTACAGACAGTGTTGTTTCATTAAAAGATAAAATTAGCATTGTAGGGTTTTTAGGTACCGATGTGGTAAAACGAAAAGAGAGTATTTTTAACCTTGACCAGAAAATAAACACGAAATACCGTGCGTTTAAAGATTTCCAGATCGTTATGCTTATGCCCGATGGTACGCAGGAAAGCGTTAAGCAAATAGAGCTAAGCCTTAAGGCAATGGGCGATATTAGTAACTGGAAATTTGTGTTTACCTCGCCGGAAGAAATTAAAAAATTTTATACCTCGCTAAAAGTTAAGGAGCCGCTGGGCGAAGACCTGGGTACCTTTAATGTTTTCATAGTAGATAAATCGCTTAACGTGCGCGGCAGGAAAGGGGAGACAAAGAATAAAAAAGACAACCAGTATAAAGATGGTTACAACACGTTTTCGGCATCCGACCTGCATAATGAGATGACCGACGATGTGAAGATAGTATTGAGGGAATACCGCCTTGCCCTTAGAAAGAATGATACTTTAAAAGGCGCTAAAAGGGAAATTTAATTTCAATGAAAAACAAATCGTATATAGGGATATCATTTATTGTATTGATATTCGGCATTTGGGCGGTGCCCAAAATAGTGGGACGTTTTCAAAAATCCGATCTTGAAGAGATAGGGCCTGCGCCAAAATTTGAACTTACCAACCAGGATGGCAAAAAGATTACCAATGAAGATTACAAAGGTAAAGTTTATGTATTAGAATTTTTCTTTACTACCTGCCCAACTATTTGCCCTAAGATGAATGAAAACATGCTTAAACTGCAACAGGAGTACTACGGTAATCCGCAGTTTGGTATCGCATCTGTAACTATTAATCCGGAAAACGACACGCCCCAGGTTTTAAAAGCCCATGCACAAAAACTGGGCGTTAAGCATTATAACTGGCATTTTTTAACCGGTAACCGCGATTATATTTATAACCTTGCTAAAGAGTTTAAACTGTATGCCGGGGTTAATAAAGATGTAGCCGGAGGTTTTGAGCATTCGGGTATGTTTGCCCTTATAGATAAAGACGGTAACATACGAAGCCGTAAAGATACTTATGGCAACCCCATTTTGTATTATGACGGGCTGGAAGAGCCGGGAGTTAACGCTATTAAAGAAGATATTAAAAAATTACTCGAAGAATAATGAATACTTTAGAACAAAAATCGGTAGAGCAAAAATACAAAGGGTGGATCATAGCAGTATCTGTTATAATACCACTTGCTGTTGCTGCACTATTTGGTGTTAACTTAAGGAAACTTGGTTTTGATGTGCAGCCGCTTTCTTTCCTGCCGCCCATTTATGCGGGTATAAACGGTTTAACAGCTATTTTGCTCTTCCTTGCAGTATCAGCTATCAAAAGAGGTAACCGCGTGTTGCACGAAAGGCTGGTAAAGTTTGCTATTGGCTGCTCTGTAGCATTCCTGGTAATGTATGTGGCCTACCACATGACATCAGATTCTACACCTTTTGGTGGCGAGGGTATTATCAGGCCCATTTACTTTTTTATATTGATCACGCACATATCTTTATCGGTAATCATTATCCCTTTCGTACTGTTTACGTATGTAAGAGGTGTTAGCGGCAGTTATGAACGCCATAAAAAACTGGCGCGCATTACGTATCCGTTATGGATGTATGTTGCCATAACGGGTGTTGTTGTATACTTTATGATCGCTCCTTATTACAAATACTAATGCATACCACTAAACTTTATATAAGCGTTGTGCTGCTGTTATTTGCTGTAACAGGCAACGCACAGTGTGCTATGTGCCGCGCCGCTTTAGAGAGCAGCGATGCCGGCATTAAGCCCGAAGCAGTAAACGATGGTATAGTATACCTCATGGTTTTTCCGTATCTGCTGGTCGCCCTTGTAGGCTATGCCATATACAGGCAACGCAAAAAGGTAAGGCAAAAAGAAAAAGAGGCAGCCCGTAATTAATACTGCTGCCTCTTTTTCATTTTTATTTTTAATTCGTGGCTGAATCTTTACTTCATTCCATCAACTTTCAAATCTATTTTGCCGCTTCCTTTTATAAAGGCAATAATGGCATTGTTGGTAAGCTCTACTTTATCAAAAACAAAATCATCAAGGGTACCGTTAACATAAATACCCGGCATAGGCGAATAATTGCTTAGGTAGGGCAGCATGTTCTTTTTACCGTCTTCAAGGTTTTGCTTAATAGAGTAGCGGCAGTTTTCCTGTATTTTTTTCAGGATAATACCCCCGGCAAGCCAGTTGGCAGTACGCATTAAGGCGCTTTTAGTATCCAGTACGTAATCCATATTATCAAAATAGATTTCTTTGGTAACGGCATTGTAGTTAGGTATCCCTGAAAGGTATATAGTACCGTTTATACTACCGGTAAGGTCTAAAGCTACGATCATTTTAGAGTCTTTACTCCATAGCTCCACTTTCTGAACCATAACTTTTTTCTTGCCGTCGCCAAATTCCTGGCCTGCAAAGTTCTTGGTAATTATCTTGCTGGCGCTCTCGTAGGTAGATACTGCAGCAACGGTAGCGGTAACTTTATCGGGCATAGTGCTTACCGCCTTTAGTGTTACATTTTCTTTTTTAAAGTTACTTTTAGGCTGCTTGCCCACTGTGGTTTCCATGGTGCATTTAAGCCCCATAGCCATGGTAATATTCTTCTTAGAAAGTATGGCATCGGTAACATAAAGCTCCTGTGGGGTAAGCTTAAACCAGGTTTCAAACTGTTCGCTGGTTAAGAAAGGGGTACTCACTTTTTCCAGTGCATCTAAAACCTGCGGCTTAAAGTTAACCGACTGGCTAATGGCCTTATCAATCTCAGTCTCGATCTTGGTTTTAAACATTTTAATGGCCGGGTTAATAAGGTAGGTAATAGCTACCTTTTTACCGGCAATGGTAACCGATGGGCTTTCGTTCCATTCTAAGGATGATATAGCGGTTTCGGTAGTCATTTTCCAGTTGGTAAGGCCCACCTTGCTTGTAAATGTTACAACAGCATCAAGGTTAAACTCGCGGGTGTCATACAGGCTCATACCCATGGCCGATGTTCCGTAGCGCACATTGGCGGTAACCTTAATAGGTACTACGGTTTGCAGTTTGCCTTTTTGCTCTGTAAATTTTATAGGGGCGGTTTTCCATACTTTCATGGTAATGTCATCGCCTTCTATATTTTTGTCATCATAAATAAGGCCGTTAAGCAGCTTGTTTATTTGGTTTTCCACATCGCTTATGGCAATGGTAACCGGCAGGCTTATAAACGATGTAGACTGCTGGTACACCACATCGGTGGTGTTGCCGGGCTCCGGTTTAAGGGCTTCGATCTTTTTTGCCGACGAACAACCGGACAACAATGTGCCGGCTATTAAGAGTACAGGGAATAGTAGGGATTTCATGTAAATTATCTTATAAAAATAGCGCCGCAAAATTATGATTTATTTTTGTAACAAAATCAACTATAAGCAGTCTAATAAAAGATAATATAGCAATAAGCCCGGTATAATTTATTAAATTTGTTTTTGCTATTACGTACGCCTTAACCTATGAAAGTAAGACTCTGTATATCTTTGATGGTATTTGCCATTTTTGCCCTGTCTGCAACAGCGCAGCAAAAAAAATGGACCCTGCAGGAATGTGTAGATTATGCACTTTCGCACAATATTTCGGTACGGCAGTCTGAACTCGACCTGCAAACTACCGCTATTGCAAAAAAAGATGCCCTTGGTGCATTTTTGCCCACTGCAAATGTAACCGGCAGCCATACCTGGAACATAGGCCTAAACATTAACCCGCTTACCAACCTTTTGCAACAGCAAACTATACAATATAGTAATGCCGGGGCAAGCGCGCAGTTTGATATTTATAAAGGCCTGCAAAACCAAATGAATTACAGGCGGTCTAAAATGGCTATAATTGCCGGGCAGTACCAGCTGCAAAAAATGAAAGACGATACGGCGCTAAATGTAGCCAATGCTTTTTTAGAGATACTTTTTAATAAGGAAAATTTAAAGGTGCAGCAGCAGCAGCTTGCTATAGATGAGCAGCAGGGAAAACGATCGGGCGAACTTGTAGAGGGCGGGCAAATACCCCGTGGCGACCTGCTGGATATTGAAGCCACTGTAGCACAGGACAGGCAAAAGGTTATTGCTGCCGAAAACCAGTTATTGCTTTCTAAACTTAGCCTTGCCCAGCTTTTACAGCTTAGTGATTTTGCATCTTTTGATATTGCCGATGAAGAATATAACAGCGACGAAAGTGAAGTATTGCTGCAAACCCCACAGGCAATTTTTGATAAGGCTAAAGGGATACGCACCGAAATTAAGCTGGCACTTGCCAACCTTGATGTGGCAGAACAGGATATAAAAATTGCCCGTGGTGCCTACCAGCCCACGCTGCGTGGTTTTTACAGCATTAACACCCGTATTAGTTATGCCGATAATGTAACGTATCAAACACCTGAAGATGGTGGTACCCCTGTGCCGGTGTTTGTTAACCAGCCATCATTCTGGAACCAGTTTATAGATAATAAAGGCCACGCTTTTGGCTTTCAGTTAAATGTACCCATACTTAACGGTTTTACCGTGCGCAATAATGTAGAACGCAGTAAAGTGGCGCTGGAAAGGGCCAAGCTTACATATGAGCAGCAAAAGGTAGACCTGGAACGCAATGTGTACACCGCTTTTACCGATGCTCAGGGTGCGTTGCGCACCTATGAAGCAGCTGTGGCGGCACAGGTAGCAAGGGCCGGGGCACTTACCTATGCTACAGAGCGTTATGAGGTAGGGTTAATAAATGTATTCGACCTTAATCAGGCACAAACGCTGTCGGTTAATGCACAGTCTGAAGTATTGCGAACAAAATACGATTTTATATTCAGGGTAAAAATACTGGAGTTTTACTTTGGCATACCACTTTATCAAAAACAATAAGCATGTCTAAAAAAACAATTTATATTTTATTAGCTGTGGTGGTAGTAGCTGCCGGCCTGTACTTTGTGTCTAAAAATATTGGCGATAAAGATAAAGGCAAAGAGGTAGAGATTACCACAGTTAAAGAGATCACACTAACCGAAACGGTTTCGGCAACAGGAAAGATACAGCCGGAAATAGAGGTTAAAATATCATCGGAGGTTTCGGGAGAGATCATAGAGCTTCCTGTAAAAGAAGGGCAGGCCATTAAAAAAGGCCAGCTGCTGGTACGTGTAAACCCCGATCTTTATGAGTCGGGTGTGAGCAGGAGTTCGGCAGCTATGTCTACCGCAAAAGCAGGACTTAGCCAGGCCGATGCGCAGCTTAAAGAAGCTAAAGCAAATTACGACCGTAACAAAAGGCTTTTTGACAGGGGTGTTATCTCTAAATCAGAGTGGGATAAAATTGTATCTGCCTATGAGGTGGCACAGGCATCTAAGCAGTCGGCATACTTTGGTGTGCAGAGTGCCGGAGCAACCGTTACCGAAGCACGTGATAACCTTAACAGGACTACCATTTATTCTCCGGTAGACGGTACCATATCGGCACTAAGTACAGAGCTGGGCGAACGTGTACTGGGTACGCAGCAAAACATTGGTACAGAGATTATGCGTGTGGCCAATCTTAACAATATGGAGGTAGAGGTAGAGGTTAACGAGAATGATATTGTAAAGGTAGAAATAGGCGATGACGCCGATATTGAGGTGGATGCTTACCTAAAAAAGAAATTTAAAGGTATTGTAACCAGTATATCAAACTCTGCAAGTGATGACCTTACTGCCGACCAGGTTACTAATTTTAAAGTAAAAGTGCGCATTGTTAAAGAATCGTATGAAGATATGCTTAAAGGCAAGCCTGCCAATTATTCGCCTTTCAGGCCGGGCATGACCGCTACGGTAGATATTATAACCGAGAAAAAAGTAAATGTACTTGCAGTGCCTATTAGCGCCGTTGTTGTAAAGACCGATACTACTGCCGTAAATCAGGATGCGCCCAAACAGCCGGAGCCAAATGCAAAGCCGGAGGGAGATGTAACGCAGCAAAAGAGGTATGAGTGTGTTTTTGTAAAATCAGGGGATAAAGCAGTATTGCGAACTATTACAACCGGCATTCAGGATGATAGCAATATTGAGATAATTGAAGGACTTAAAAAAGGCGATGTTGTAATTACAGGCCCTTATACACTGGTTAGTAAAGAGCTAAACCCTAACGATAAAGTGGTTACAAAACCCAAAGAGAGCAAATAATACCATTTATAGATATATAATAGACCAATCGGCTATTAATATTTCTTGAAATTTTACCACAAAGGCACAAAGCTTTTTCACGGAGGACACAAGGCTTTATGAATGTTCCGCCGTAGGCGGGAGCACACAAAGTTGGCACGTAAAGCCTTGTGTTCTCCAATCCTGGTATCAGGATTGTCATCTTTGTGCAAACTATAGTTTAGCCTTGTGAGCCTTGTGAAAGCTTTGTGCACTTTGTGGTAAAAAACAAACTATTTTATAATACTATGGCTTTTATTTTAAATATAGAAACGGCTACAAAAAACTGTTCGGTAGCGGTTGCTAAAGATGGCATTACCCTTGCCCTTAAAGAATTTGCAGGCGAAGGCTATACCCATGCCGAAAAACTACACGTTTTTATTGAAGAGGTGCTGCAACAAAGCAGTATAAAGTTTAACTATCTTAATGCCATTGCCGTTAGCATGGGGCCGGGTTCTTACACCGGGTTGCGCATTGGCGTTTCGGCAGCAAAGGGGCTTTGCTACGCGCTTAACCTGCCGTTAATAGCTATAGATACCCTTGAGCTTTTAGCACGTAAAATAAGCGTGCAGGACGGCGTTATACTACCCATGATAGATGCCCGTCGTATGGAAGCTTATACAGCTGTTTTTGATGCTGATTATAATAAGTTGCGCGAAACTAAAGCTGAAATAATTGGTGAGGGTTTTTATAATGATATAGAAGCAACCATTCATTTAGTGGGCGATGGTGCAGCAAAGTACCATGAAGTATTGCCACAGGGCAAATTTATTTACCATGCAGATGCCATATACCCATCGGCGGCAGAAATGGGTGCATTGTCTTTTGATAAATATAAAAATAACGACACAGTAGATGTTGCCTATTTTGAACCGTATTATCTAAAAGATTTTATTGCCGGGAAATAGTATTGGCTAATTAAAACATGAATAAGGAAAGTCATTAATTCCCTACAGGAAATCAGTCGCCTCATCTATTTTGTTACTACCGAAAATTTAATCGCTACGCGATATCCAATACCTGCTTTCCCGGAGGGACTACATTTCGTTAGCAATCACTATATACAGCTATTTTTGCCGTAGGCAATTAGTTTCTGTTTACACTAAAACCCAGTTATTGATATAATAGTCTAAATATCTTCAAATATACTGGCGACTTCGACAGGCTCAGCCCGACTGTATATTTGAAGATATTTTACGTGAAATAGAAGAAAATAATAGTCACACTAAGCTTGTCGAAGTGTGGCTATTATTTTCTTCTATTTTTAATGCTAATCATGCCATTGTATATCAAATAAATGATTAAACATACAGAAGCTACAGAATAGTAGTAGGTTGTGTTTTAAGATCATATACCCCTGTGTGCAATTTTTTTAGAATCAATTGGTGGAAATTCGTGAAATTCGTGGCTGAAAAAAACTATTTTTTCTCCCCATTCTTTACATGCACATCCCGTTGCGGAAACGGTATTTCTATACCGGCTTCTTCAAAGGCGGTTTTTATATTCTCATAAAAATCCGATACCATGGCGCCATACTTAGGCCTTTCTGCCCACAGGAATACCACAAGGTCTACAGAATTTTCGGCAAGGCTTTTAATTTCTATGCCCGGAGCCGGTTCGGTAAGTATTTGGAGTCACTTTTTATAGTAGCATATATTACTTCTTTTACCTTTTTAAGGTTGCTGTTGTAGCCCACGCTTAAAATAACTTCGGCACGGCGCAATGGCTCCTGAGAATAGTTTTTAATAGTGTTGTTAGAGAGCATACCGTTAGGCATGTATACCACCTGATTATTTGACGTTATTATACGGGTACTAAATATCTGGATGCTGTTCACTGTTCCTCCCTGTCCCTGGGCCTCTATATAATCGCCAATACGGAAAGGCTTAAATAGTATAATGAGCAAACCTCCGGCAAAGTTGCTTAAAGAGCCCTGTAATGAAAGGCCTATGGCAAGCCCTGCTGCTGCTATTGCTGCCGCAAAAGAAGTAGTTTCTACACCAAGCGCCTGTATAACAAGTACAAATATAAAGGCCCTTAATATCCAGGTTACCACATCGAGTACAAATTTTAGAAGGGTAGGGTCATGGTCCTCATGTTTGGTCATGATGCCTGTAATAACCTTCCTGAAAATTTTTATGGCAAAAATACCTATAACTAAAATAAATACCGCCTGTATTACATTAGGTATATAATTTATAAGTTTGTCTTCTATCCAATGTATAAATACTTCGGTGTTTGTTTCCATATAATTTAAATATTTAAGTCTTTTAAAGCTTCCTCTACAGAGGTAACAGGCAGGTTGCACGCCTTGTTTTGGCAAACATAAAACATTAAATTATTTTCTGCAAAGCGGTCTTTTAAAAAAGGCAGGGCAGAAGAGGCTGTACTTCCGGCTATAATAACATGCGGAAGGTAGTGGCTATTTATTACCTTAATTTGTTCAGCTGCGTTTACACCGCACACTGCCAGTTCTTTATTATCGGCGGCAAGGCTGAGCCACAGGTTAAGCCAGTTAGAAAATGCCGAAGGGTAATCCATACCGGGTATTATGAGGTACAGCATTTGCAGCGCAATTTTCTCGTAATATTCGTTGTCATACAATAGGCTGAGTTTATACAGCACATTTGCCATAACCGAGTTTGATGCAGGTATTACATTGTCTTCAGTCTCATAATGTGCCGCTATAAGCTGCTCCCCATCGGCTGATGTGTAGCGGAAAAACTGCTTTGTCTCATCATAAAAGTGTTCCAGGCAATAATCAGTAAACTGCTTGGCAAAGGTGAGCCATTTTTCTTCCAGCGTAGCTTCATATAATGTCATAAAAGCATCGGCTACAAGGGCATAATCTTCCAGGAACCCTTTAATTTTTGCCGTACCGTTTTTATAAGCGCGCCACAAATACCCGTTAGTATCCCAGAGCTGTTCGGTAATAAAACCTGCGTTACGGCGGGCAGCGGTAAGGTAAATTTCATCACCTAAAGCTTTATAAGCATCGGCATAGCCTTTAAGCATGATGGCGTTCCATGAGGTAAGTATCTTGTCGTCCAGTCTTGGTTTTGCACGCAGTTCCCGAACTTCATATAACAATTTTTCCCAGTCTGTCTTCTTATCGTGCAGCGCTTCCGCAGATATTCCTGCTGCAGCGGCAATTTCTTCTAAAGGCTTAGTCTGAATTAGCACATACCTGTTATCTTCCCAAAATCCCAATTGATTAATATTAAAAACTTCGGCAAACAGGGTAAAATCATCTTTTAGCAAATCGCGCAGTTCCTGTTTTTCCCAGGCATAAAAAGCGCCTTCTTCAAGGTGTCCGGCGGTATTAAGGCTGTCGGCATCAAGTGCACTGTAAAACGCACCTTCACTTGTTGTAAGTTCACTTTCAATAAAAAAATGGGTCTTATCAATAACCTCTTTGTAGAGTGGATTTTTAGTGCGTTTATAGGCTTCGGCATAAAGGCTCATGAGCTGGCCGTTATCATACAGCATTTTTTCAAAATGCGGTACGTGCCACTCCATATCTACAGAGTAGCGCGAAAAACCACCGCCCACGGTATCAAACAACCCGCCCCACGCCATACGGGTAAGGGTTAGATCGGTAAATTCAAGTAATTCTTGTGTTTTAGTCTGATAGCCATAGCGCTGCAGGAACAGGTAATTGTTAGGCAGCATAAACTTGGGTGCACGGGCATAGCCGCCGTAATCCCAGTCGAAACTTTTAGCCCATTTCTCTGCAATAGCTTTTATTTTCCCTGGGTTAGGAATCTCGTCTGATGTTGGCTCAACCAGCCCAAAGTAGCTAATGCCCTGCATCAGTTTATCGGCATAATCAACCATCTTTTCCGGTTCGGTTTCAAACAACGCCTGAAGTTGTTGCAGGCTTTCTATCCAGTTATTCTTTCTAAAATAGGTGCCACCCCATACCGGTCGGCCATCAGGAAGTAAAACTACGTTCATGGGCCACCCACCCTGGCGCGTCATGAGCTGTACGGCTTTCATGTAGGTAGCATCTACATCGGGGCGTTCTTCGCGGTCTACTTTTATCGATATAAAATCCTTATTCATTACATCTGCCACCTCGTTGTTTTCAAAACTTTCATGCTCCATAACGTGACACCAGTGGCAGGCACTGTAGCCTACGCTTACTATAATAAGCTTGTTTTTATCTTTTGCTGTTTGCAGGGCATTTTCGTTCCAGGCTTTCCAGTGTATGGGGTTGCCGGCATGCTGTAAAAGATATGGGCTGGTTTCAAGGTGGAGTTCGTTCATAGATATGGTTTCAGGTTATAAAATTACAAAACCTATTGCGGGAATAAAAGCATTTAAGAAAATGCAAACAGTTTTCATGCAGCATCATAAAATGTGAATATCGCAAGCAGCAGGGTTTTATGATTATATCAAAGTATTAACAGTTGCGTTGTTTCTTTCTTTTTGATAGTGAACAACTCATAAATTTTTCATAACAAACACGATTGTGTAACCATAAAGGAAAATAGTATAAAGCGAAACCCCTTAAAACAGAGAAATTTGTGGAGGAAAGAATAAATAATAGGACAATAAGTACCTGTGTGCTTACTTATTTATTCCGGTTAGCTACCCACCCCGATTTTCAAAATTTATTATAAACATCGTGCCTGGAAATTGTTCCTACAGGCCATTTTTTGCCAAAAACTAAAACTATGCAAACCACACCAAAGACTAAACAAAGTACCCCGGCTGATGTAAACCTGAACCTGAATGATAGTAATAACGCTTATGATATGGTGGTTTTTTGCCATCTGCGCTGGGATTTTGTGTACCAGCGTCCCCAACACCTTATAAGTCGTATGGCTAAAGGCCAAAAAATATTATTGATAGAAGAGCCGTGGCAACGTGAGCATGAACCCGGCAGCAGGCTTACTAAAGTGGCCGACAACCTGCACGTACTACAGCCTAACGTAAGAAGCATTGAAGAAATAGAAACGGTACTGGCACAATATACGGGTAAGAAAGCAGCTACAGGCTGGTTTTACTCGGCATCGTTCGTGCCGTTATTAAGCTATTTTGAATTTGATACCATAGTATACGATTGCATGGATGAGCTTACCCTGTTTAAAAATGCGCCCGAAAAACTGTTAGAGCAGGAACGTTACCTAATGGCTAATGCCAATGTGGTGTTTACGGGCGGTAAATCGTTATACGAGTCTAAGGCGCAGCACCATGATAATGTACATTGTTTTCCAAGCTCTGTAGACCAGGAGCATTTTGCCAAAGCGCAGAATGGTATTGAGCTGCCCCATGATATTGCAGTCATTTCCGGCCCTATAGCAGGATATTTTGGTGTTATAGACGAACGTATTAACCTGCAATTACTTAATGAAGTAGCTGTTTTAAAACCCGAAATAAGCTTTGTAATGATAGGCCCATTAGCAAAAATAGGCGAGCACGACCTCCCAAGGCAGCACAACATTCACTATTTGGGCATGAAAGATTATAAAGAACTGCCGGGATACTTAAAGGCATTCTCTGTAGCCATGATGCCGTTTGCACTTAACGATGCTACTAAATACATAAGCCCTACCAAAACTTTAGAATATATGGCAGCAGGTAAGCCCATTGTTTCTACCGCTATTAAAGATGTGGTTAGGGATTATAGTAATTGTGTAGAAATAGTAGAATCGGCCAAAGAATTTGCTGCCGCTATAGACAAACTTACTGCTAATGCGCCCGATGTTTTAATGGAAGCCCAATATGCAACCATTTTAAAAAACACCTCATGGAATGCTACCGCCGATGCTATGAAAATATTAATTAAAACCGCTGTACACTAATGAAAATAGCAGATATTGTAATTATAGGTGCCGGGATAAGCGGTGCAGTACTTGCCGAACGCTATGCAAACCTTGGCAAAAAAGTACTTATTATAGAAAAACGCGATCATATTGCAGGCAACTGCTATGATTATGTAGATGAGAATGGTATACTGGTATCTAAATATGGGGCGCACCTTTTTCATACTAATGAAGAAGATGTGTGGCAGTATGTAAACAAGTTTGCCGATTGGTACAAATGGGAACATAAAGTAATTGCGCAGGTAGACGGCCAGCTGGTACCTATACCGGTTAATATTACGACTGTAAATAAGCTTTTTGATACCAATATTTCTACCGAAGCCGAAATGAGGGCATGGCTGGAAGAAAACCGCCTGCCTATAGAGACACCTAAAGACGGACGTGAAGCAGCATTGAATAAAGTGGGGCAGGTGCTGTACGAAAAAATGTTCAGGCACTATACTAAAAAGCAATGGGATAAATATCCTGAAGAGCTTGATGCATCTGTACTGGACCGTATACCGGTGCGTACTAATTATGACGACCGCTATTTTTCTGATAAATACCAGGCACTGCCGGTTGGCGGATACACTAAATTGTTTGAAGGGATACTGAACCATCCCAATATTGAAATAGTTTTAAACACTGATTATTTTGATATTAAAGATGAAGTAGCAGGGTATGATAAACTATTTTATACGGGCCCGGTAGACCGCTATTTTGATTTTAAGCACAGCCTTACCGAAAAGCTGGAATACCGCTCTATTAACTTTGTGAGCGAAACGGTTAATGCCGAATTCTATCAGAAAAACTCGGTGGTAAACTATCCGGGGGAAGAAGTGGGCTTTACACGTATTATAGAATACAAACACTTTGGCGACCAAAAGTCGGATAAAACTACTATTGTAAAAGAATTTACTACCGA
>Ga0247814_10001090_pt1 | contig 16987 bp, 15 predicted proteins | sample UWRJL179409R1_FD_179947 | JGI IMG/M metagenome (GOLD analysis project Ga0247814, IMG submission 179947) | Plant litter microbial communities from Arlington Agricultural Research Station in Wisconsin, United States - UWRJ-L179-409R-1 | ecosystem: Environmental > Terrestrial > Plant litter >...
AATCGAGCTTGTCGGCGCCGTCGTCAAAATGGAAGTGCGCGCGGTCGGCAAACGTCGAGGTAGCGATGCGGTCGTAGAACGCGGTGCGCTCCTTCGAACGGGCGCTGTAATGCAGGTCGAAGCCGGCGTCGATCTTGGCCAGCCGCTCGGCCATGCACAGGATCGGCGTGACGCCGATGCCGCCGGCGAACAGCAAGTAATGGGGCGCGGGCGCCAGTTCGAAATGGTTGCGCGGGCCGCTGATGGTGATGACGTCGCCTTCGTTGATTTGCGCGTGCACGGCCACCGACCCGCCGCGCGATTGCGGGTCTTTCAGCACGGCGATCTGGTAGCGGTGGTTCTCGTGCGGATCGTTGCACAGCGAGTACTGGCGCACGAGGCCGGGGGCGATGTGGACATCGATATGGGAGCCGGCGGAAAACGGCGGCAGCGGCGCGCCGTCCGTGCTGGCGAACTCGAAGCTGACGATGTCCTGCGCTTCGACAGTCTTCCTGAGAACCTTGACGGCGAGTGTATTCATGGTCATGCAGCCTTGAGCAGTTGGTGCGGATCGATGACGAATTTTTTCGGCACTCCGGCATCGAATTCGCCGTAGCCCGACGGTGCGTCGTCCAGGCTGATCACCTGCACGTTGACCACTTCGGCCACGTTGATGCGGCCCCACAGGATCGCCTGCATCAACGCGCGGTTGTATTTCATGACCGGCGTCTGGCCGGTATGAAAACTGTGCGACTTGGCCCAGCCGAGGCCGAGGCGGATCGACAGGCTGCCATGCTTGGCCGCGCTGTCGTGCGCGCCCGGGTCTTCGGTCACGTACAGGCCCGGGATGCCGATCTTGCCGGCCGCGCGGGTGATCTCCATTAGCGAATTGAGGACGATGGCCGGCGCTTCGGTCTGCGCTCCGGCGTGGCCGTGGCCGCGCGCTTCGAAGCCGACGCAGTCGACTGCGCAATCGACTTCCGGCGTGCCCAGGATCGCGGCGATCTGGTCGGCCAGCGACGCATCCTGCGACAGGTCGACCACTTCGAAGCCCACCGCCTTGGCATGCGCCAGGCGCACCGGGTTGACGTCGCCGACGATGGTCACGGCCGCGCCCAGCAGGCGCGCCGACGCGGCGGCCGCCATGCCGACCGGCCCGGCGCCGGCGATGTAGACCGTGCTGCCGGGGCCCACGCCGGCCGTCACCGCGCCGTGGTAGCCGGTGGGCAGGATGTCGGACAGGCAGGTCAGGTCGAGGATCTTGCCCATGGCCTGGTCGTAGTCGGGGAACTTGAGCAGGTTGAAGTCGGCGTACGGCACCATGACGAATTCGGCCTGGCCGCCGATCCAGCCGCCCATGTCGACGTAGCCATAAGCCCCGCCGGCACGGGCATCGTTCACGTTCAGGCACACGCCGGTGTGCTGCTCCTTGCACGTGCGGCAGCGTCCGCAGGCCACGTTGAACGGCACCGAGACCAGGTCGCCTTTCTTGAGCGTTTCCACGTCGCGCCCCACTTCGAGCACTTCGCCAGTGATTTCGTGGCCCAGCACCAGGCCGGTGGGCGCCGTCGTGCGGCCGCGCACCATGTGCTGGTCGGAGCCACAGATGTTGGTCGAGACCACGCGCAGGATCACGCCGTGTTCGATCTTGCGCCCTTTCGGGTCTTCCAGTTTCGGGAACGGGATGGCGTGTACTTCGACCTTGCCCTGCCCCACATAGACTACTCCGCGATTTTCAGCCATGGTGTTTTCTCCTTGTCGTTGCGTGGATACCGGTCAGAACGAGTGCCTGATGCCGGTCGTGATGCCGTTCTGCGAACCGCCCGCCACCACCGTGCCGCCGGAGGCCAACGAGACCGCCGCCGTGCCGCCGTTGGTGACCTTGCCCAGGCCCGCGTAGACCGCGGTGCGCTTGGAAAAGTTGTAGTTCGCGCGCAGCAGATACATATTCGTGTCGTTCGGGCTGTTGTCGAAGTCGAGGCGGGCCACCTGCGCATCGATCACGATGGCCGGGGTCACGCCGTAGCTCGCGCCCACGTAGGTCAGGTCGCTGTGCGGGCGGATGTTGCCTTCGTTATTGCGGCGAACGAGGCCGCCGCCCACCTTGACCATGCCGAATCTGGCATACGCTCCGGCGTGCCAGCGGGTGTCGGACAAGGCGCTGCTGTTCGGACCGAATGCCGCGGCGGCGCCCGTGCCGCCGTTGTAGGTGTCGTACCCGGCCAGCACGCCCCAGGTCTTCGTTTCGTACATCAAGATGCCGTTGTAGCCGCGGCAGGCTTTGTGGTCGGTGGCGCTTTCGCCGCCGCAGTTGGTGGCGGCGGGGCCGCCGGCATTCGACGCGTCGCGCCCGAGGGTGTAACCGACGCCGGCCGTCAAACCGCCGAACTTGCCCTTGTACGAAATCGAATTGTCGTTGCGCAGGTTCGGCAGCAGCAGGTCGAGCGAGCCGATCGACATTTGCGCCGGCCCGATGACGTCCGTGTCGAAGAACGTGAAGTACAGCATGCTGTAGGTACGGCCGACCGACACCAGGCCCCAGTCGCCGGACAGGCCCACCCAGGCCTGGCGCCCGAACAGGCGCCCGCCCTGATTCAGGCCGCCCGAGTCGGGCGCCAGGCCGTTCTCCAGCGTGAACACGGCTTTCAGGCCGCCGCCCAGGTCTTCGCTGCCGCGAAAGCCGATGCGCGACGGGAACTGGCCGCCGGACAGGTTCGGCATGCGCGTCAGGCTCGCGCCGCCTGGCGCCGTATTGCTCAGGTGTTCCACGGCCGTGTCGATGATGCCGTAGATTTGTACCGATGTCTGGGCACTGGCCGGTGCAGCAAAGCAGGCTGCGAGCATGCACAGCAAGGTGTTTTGAATCTTCTTCATGGTGTCTCCTCCGTTTTGAAAATAGCGTGCAGCCGGTTGTTTTTTATCCTGGCCGCTCTTGTTGTTGCAACTTCAATGTGGTGCCGTCTCCTCGCTCTGGGCCAGGCCCAGCAGATGCCCCATGCGGACGTCGTCGGCCAGCAAGGCAGCGCTGCCGCCTTCGTGCACGATGCGGCCGCGGTCGAGGACGATGACGCGGTCGGTCACCTCCAGCGCCATGTGGGCGTGCTGCTCCACCAGGATCAGGCCGAGGCCGGTGGCCTTGAGCGCCTTGATCGCGTCGAGCAGCACATCCATCATGATTGGCGAGAGGCCTTCCAGCGGCTCGTCGAGCAGCAGCAGGCGCGGGTTGCCCACCAGCGCCCGGCCCATCGCCAGCATCTGCTGTTCGCCGCCCGAGAGCTGGTTGCCGAAGTTGGTGCGGCGCTCCTGCAGCCGGGGGAACAGCCGGTAGACGGCGGCGATATCCCACGTCCCGGGGCGCAGCGCCACGCGCAGGTTCTGTTCCACCGTCAGCGACGCGAAGATCTCGCGTTCCTGCGGCACGTAACCCAGGCCGGCGGCGTTGCGCTGGTGGCTGGCCAGGGCCGCGACATCGCGCCCCTCGACGGCGATGCGTCCGGCCGACATCGTGGTCAAGCCCATCAGCGTGGCCAGCAGCGTGCTTTTGCCCACGCCATTGCGGCCCAGCAGCGCCAGCGATTCGCCGATGCCCATGCCGAACGACAGGCCGTCGATGACGACGGCGTCGCGGTAGCCGGCGCGCAGGTTCGATACTTCAAGCAGATCAGTCATGATGGCGCCGTCCCAGATAAACATCGCGTACCCGCTGGTCGTGGCGGATGTCCGCCACCGACCCTTCGACCAGTACCGCCCCTTCGACCAGCACCGAAATGGTTTTGGCGAAGCGGAAGACCAGGTTCATGTCGTGTTCGATGAACACGATCGACATGTCCTGCGGCAGGCGCTCGAGCAGGTCGAGGATCATGCCGCTCTCTCCGTTCGGAATGCCGGCCGCCGGCTCGTCGAGCAGCAGCACCTTCGGCTCCAACGCCAGCGCGATGGCGATTTCCACCAGCCGGCGCTGGCCGTATGCCAGGTCCGCGATTTTTTTGGCGGCCAGCGGCAGCAGTTTCAGGTCCTCCAGCAGGCGCGCCACGTTCTCGCTGACGGCGCGGTCGCTGCCCGTGCGGCCCCACGGCCGCCAGCTGCGACCGAGCCGCTGGGCCACGGGAATGGCGAGGTTTTCGGCCACGGTCAGGCCGGAAAACAGCGTGTTGATCTGGAAGGTGCGCACCAGGCCACCGCCCACACGCCGCTGCGGCGAGATCGCCGTGATGTCGCTGCCATTCAACAGGATCGCACCGCTGCTCGGCTTGAACATGCCGGTGCACAGGTTCACCAGCGTGGTCTTGCCGGCGCCGTTCGGGCCGATCAGCGCATGGCGCGCGCCGTGCGCGATTTTCAGGTCGACGTTGCTGGTGACCTGGATGGCGCCGAAGCGCTTGCACAGGCCGCGGGTTTCAAGGGCGTAGCTCATTGCTTCCCACCTTTCCCCCAGCCGCGGTCGCCCAGCGCCAGCAGGCCGCCCGGCGCGAAGCGCACCAGCAGGATCAAGGCCAGGCCGACAAAGAACATCCAGTGGAACGGGTTGACGGCGGCGGCGCGGTCGAGCATCAGCATGTACAGCGGGATGCCGATGAACGCGCCATACAGCCGGCCGACACCGCCGATGATCAGCATGATGAGGATGTCGCCGGACAGTTGAAACGTCAGGCGGTCCAGGCTCACGGTGCGGGTCAGCTGCGCCGCCAGGCCGCCGGCGATGCCGGCCAGGATGGCGGAGATGGCGTAGGCCGCGACCAGGCGCAGGTGGACCGACGCGCCCACCAGGTGCATGCGCCGGGCGTTTTCGCGTACGCCCCGCAGCGACAGGCCGAACGGCGAATTGACCACCATGCGCACGACCAGGAACACGAGGAACAGGACGCCGAGCGCGTACAGGTAGGCGGTCTTGCCGAACAGGTCGAACTGGAACACGCGGAACAGCGCGTCGGGCATGACGCCGGACAGGCCGTCGGCGCCGCCGGTGACGCTGCCCCAGGCATTGGCCACTTCGTGCAGCAGCACCGTCACCACCATCGTCAGCATCAGCAATGCGAGGCCGTGGGTGCGCAGCAGCAGCGCGCCGGACAGCAGGCCGATTGCGCCCGCGGCCAGCCCGGCCACCAGCAGGCCGCTCAAAGGCTCGGCCGTGAAATGCAGGTTCCAGTAGCCGGCCGCGTAGGCGCCGATGCCGAAGAACGCGGCGTGGCCCAGCGTGGTAATGCCGGCAAAGCCGAGCGCCAGGTCGAGCGACAGGCCGAAAATCACCATCGTCAGGATTTGCGCGCCGAGCGACAGATACGTGTCGAACGCGAAGAACACGCCGAGGGCGACGATCCACGGCAGGACGTCCATGACGCCGAGGCGGTAGTGCGGCAGCGCGCCGGCGGGCAGCAGGATTGAGGTAGGCAGGTTCATGCGGGTCTTCCAAAAAGTCCGTGGGGACGCGCCAGGAGCAGCATCAGCGTGGCCAGGTAGATAACGATGCCGCCGCCGGTCGGCAGGTAGTAGCGGCCGAGGGTGTCGATCAGGCCCAGGATCAGGGAGGCGAGCAGCGTGCCCTTGATGCTGCCCAGGCCGCCGACCGACACGACGATCAGTACCAGCACCAGGTAATGCAGCGCGTAGAAGGGTTCGAGCGGGAAGATGTCGGCGCCCAGCGCGCCACCGAGGCCGGCAAAGCCGCAGCCGATGGCGAACGTCAGCGCAAACAGTGCCTTGACGTTGATGCCGATGCAGCCGGCCATCTTCGCGTTGTCGACCGCGGCGCGCAGCTTCGCGCCCGCTTCGGTTTTTTCCAGCGCCAGCCAGATCGCCACACCGCAGGCCGCGGCGACCGCGATGAGAAACAGGCGGTACACCGGCAGGCCGACCGGGCCCAGCTGCACGGTCTCGCGCAGGGCGGACGGGACCGGGATACTCTGGATCGAGGAGCCGAACAGCGCGTTGGCGCCGGCGATCATCACGAAGGTGAGCCCGATCGTCATCAGCACCTGGCCCAGTTCGCTCTGGCCGTAGACCCACGAGTACACGGTGCGTTCCAGGATGGCGCCGATGATCATGGTGCCGACGACGGCGAGCGGCACGGCCAGCGCGAACGGCAACGCAGCCATGGTGGTCAAAGCGTAGGTCAGGTAGCCGCCGATCATGGCGAAACCGCAGTGCGCGAGGTTCACCACGCGCATCACGCCCATCGTGATCGAAAGGCCGACGGAAATGAGGAACAGGATCATGCCGAACGCAACGCCGTCGAACAGCACGGTCAGCAGGGAAATGAACTGGGCGGACAACATGGTCAGCCCTGCCCGGCGCAAGGCGCAGGCGCAAGCGCTGCCCGCTTGCGCATCAAAGTGAATCGCAACATGAGGAACCTATCGAAAAAAAGCGCATCGTCGAAGAATGTGCCCGGCCGCGCAGGCAGGGCAGCAGGCGGGATCACTCGATCTTGTTGCCCGGGTCCTTGACGGCGGGGTAGGTCTTGAACGGTTTGTTCGCGTACGCGCCGTCCACCTTTTCGACCTTGCGGATGTAGATGTTCTGCACCAGCTCACGCGTGACGGGATCGACCGTGACGGGACCGCGCGGGCTTTCCCACGCATAGCCCTTGATGGCGGCCATGGCCTTGTCGCCATCCTGCTTGCCGTCGGTCGCCTTGATCATCTGGAAAATCATCGTCATGCTGTCCCAGGCCGAAATGGAGCCGACGTTCGGGATGCTGCCCGCACCATACTTCTGCTTCAGCGCGGCGACGAACTTCGTGTTCACCGGCGTCGTGCTGCTGGGCGAATAATGCAGCGCGGTGACGATGCCGGCGGCCGCGTCGCCGTAGCCACCGAGTTCGCTTTCTTCGGTTTCGGCGGTGGCTTCCAGCTTGATGCCGGCCTTGTCCAGGCCGCGCTCGACGTAGGCGCGGATGAACGCGACCGACAGCGGGCCAACCGGCATGAACATGTAGACGTACTCGGGCTTGGCCTCGCGCACCTTCTGCATGTAGGTGGAGAAGTCGGTCGTGTTCATCGGGATTTTCAGCTCGCCGACGATGGTGCCGCCCGCCTCGGTGAATGACTTTTTATAGGTGTTCAACGCATCCTGGCCGGGCGCATAGTCGGCCACTGCCAGGAACACGCGTTTGGCGCCCTGCTCCGCCGTCCACTTGGCCAGCGGCGTAGCCACCATCCACTGCGTGTAGCCCGAGCGCAGCAGGTACGGCGAGCGTTTCAGCACGCCGGACGTGCCAGAGTTGTTGATCACCGTGGGAATTTTGGCCTGGGTGGCAACGTCGACGACGGCCATGGCGGTGGGTGTGAATTCGAGACCGGCAATGTATTGCACCTTGTCGCGCACGACGAGTTCTTCGGCCAGCTGGCGGGCCCGGGCCGGGTTGTTGCCGCCGACATCCTTGTAGATCACCTTGATCGTGTGGTTGCCCACCTTGCCGTTTTGCTGGGCGACGTAGAGGTCGGTGGCTTCCTTGATGTGCTTGCCCCAGCTGCTGTAGGGACCGCTGAAGGAGGCGATGACGCCGATACGCACTTCATCGGCGTGGGCCGCTTGCATGGTGCCGGCGAATGCGCAGCCGGCGAGCAGCGCTGGAATAAGGCCAAAGCGAAATGTCATTTCTGTCTCCTGGTTTGTTTGCGCTGCGGCTGGATGCCGCTTATAGATATGACTGCGCAAATCGGGAAATTCATTATTGACCGTGCTTGCCTGGCTGCCTATGCCATTTCCAGCCATGCTGTATCGAAAAAAGTTATCGCGCGCTGGTGCGGATTTTGCGATACGCCGCGTACCAGGTGCGATGACAAAATTCGATAAGGCCGCGCATGACCGGCGCATACAATTCCTGACAAGCGCAGCGCACCTGCGGATCGATCATCCAAAACGAGAGGAGACTTCTCATGTATCTCAAGAACACCTGGTATGTCGCGTGCATGCCCGACGAACTGACTGAAAAACCGCTGGGCCGCACCATCTGCGACGAGAAAATGGTGTTTTTTCGCGGCGCGGACGGCAAGGTATCGGCCGTCGAAGATTTCTGCCCGCACCGCGGCGCGCCGTTGTCGCTCGGCTTTGTGCGGGACGGCAACCTGGTCTGCGGCTACCACGGCCTGGAAATGGGCGGCGACGGCAAGACCGTATCGATGCCCTGCCAGCGCGTGCGCGGTTTCCCTGCGATCAAAAGCTTTCCGGTCACGGAGCGGTACGGTTTCGTGTGGGTCTGGCCGGGCGATCCGGCGCTGGCCGATCCCGCGAAACTGCCGCACCTGGCGTGGGCCGAAAGCGATGAATGGGCGTATGGCGGCGGCATGTATCACATCGCCTGCGACTACCGCCTGATGATCGATAACCTGATGGACCTGACGCACGAAACGTATGTTCATGCGACCAGTATCGGCCAGAAGGAAATCGACGAAGCGCCGGTCATTACCAAAGTCGAAGGCGATACCGTGCTGACCAGCCGGCATATGGATAACATCAGCGCCCCGCCGTTCTGGCAAATGGCGTTGCGCGGCAATGATTTACCGGACGATCAACCGGTGGACCGGTGGCAGGTATGCCACTTCACGGCGCCGGCGAACGTGATGATCGAGGTGGGCGTGGCACTGGCGGGACACGGCGGGTACCACGCCGATAAAGGCCTCAAGGCGGGGTCGATCGTGGTGGACTTCATCACGCCCGAATCGGCGACGTCGCACTGGTATTTCTGGGGCATGGCGCGCAATTTCAAACCGGAGGACAAAGCGTTGACGGCGTCGATTTTGCAAGGTCAGGGCAATGTGTTTGCGGAGGACCAGGAAATGCTGGAGCGGCAGCAGCAGAATTTGCTGGCGCATCCGGACCGCAAGCTGTTGATGCTCAATATCGATTCCGGCGGCGTGCAGTCGCGCCGGATTCTCGACCGGTTGCTGGCGGCGGAACAGGGCGCGGCAGCGGCGTGATGCGGGGTCGCTGAAGGCACGGGAAGAACAGGTGGGCGGGAAAACTGCGCCGTTAATTCAGCACTGAACTATTCAGTGCTAAAATGACGGCGGCGCGGAAATTCGTCCGCTGCCCTTGTTCTCCCTGAAGGTGCCTCCCATGAAAACGACCTCTCTCACGCTTCTTTTGCTCGCGGCCTCCCTCGCCGGCTGCGCTACGTCCTCCACCGGCGGCGACGCCGTGCAGCGACAAAACATGGCCGAGCTCAAGCAGGGCTGGCAGGACGGCAGCTTCCCGGTCACGGAAAAGCAGTTCGTCTATCCGAACTGGCTCGCTGCCGCGGCACCGCAACCTCCCGTTGCACCTTGATTGAACTGCGCTGCCCGCATGGATGATTTCGGACCGATCGACGAACGGCTGCAACGCGTCAAGACGCGCATGCCGGACTTTGCGCTCGAGCCCACGCGCCTGGCGCGCATGACCAATCTGCTGCAGAAGGTGTTGCGCGAAGCGATGAACGGGGCGTTGAAAAAATACGGCCTGGTCGACAGCAGTTACACCGTGCTGGCGGTTTTGTACGGCAGCGCCGGCGAATCGTCGACCGCCTCGTCGCTGGGCGAAGCCTGTTACGAAAAGCCCGCCAATCTGACCCGGGTGTGCGACGATCTGATGGCGCGCGGCCTCATCGGGCGCAGTCCCAAACCGGGCGACCGGCGCGTCGTGCTCATTTCACTGACGCCCCTCGGCATTGCGCTCGTCAAGCAGGCGATTCCCGATGTATCGAACACCATCGCCGCCGCCTATGCGGACATCAGCGCCCCCGAGTTGCGGGTGCTGACCGACCTCAATTTGCGCCTGCTCGCCACGTTGAAGGCAATGTCGGACGCGGTGCCAGCTTAAACTTTTCTGGCGTCCACCTGGCAGCGGATCGCTTCCATCAGCGCTTTGGCGCCCGGCGACGCACTGCTGTCGCCGCGCTGCGTGATGCCGATCACGCGGGTGGTGGTGGGCAGCGCGATGTCGAGTACCGTCAGCGTCTGCGACGCGATTTCATGCTCGATCTGGCTCGCTGAAATGGCCGTCACCTGATCGGTGCACAGCAAGACGCCGCGGACAATGGCCAGGTCGCTCGTTTCGACCGCCGGCACCGGCAGCGCCAGCTGCTCGAGCTTGAACGCCAGTTCGAGTTGCTTCCTCGCCGGGGTGCTGCCGTTCGGCAGTATCCAGGTTGCGGCCGTCAGATCGTGCAGCGTCGGCGACGGCACGCGGGTGAGCGGGTGGCCGGCGCGCACCACGATCACCATGCATTCGTTCAGGAGCGGCTCGCCTTCGAAATCGCGCGCCTGGTCGGCCGGGCGCAGTGCCCCGAAGATCAGGTCGATGTCGCCCGTGCGCAGCTTGGCTGCCAGCGATTCGTACGGCCCCTCCACCGTCGCGATCTGCAGTTTCGGATGCCTGGCCAACACCTGTGCGATCGCCTTCGGCAGGATGGCCGTGCGGCCCAGCGGCAGGGCGCCGATCACCACCCTGCCCTTCGTCGTGCCCTGCAAGGCGGCCAGGTCGGTCTCCACCTGGCGCAATTCCAGCAGCGCCCGCTTGACCCGGAAAAACAGGCTGTCGCCCCTGTCCGTCAGCAGCATGCCTTTCGACGTGCGCTTGAACAGCGGCGTGTCGAGGTTGCGCTCGAGATCGTTGATCGCGCGGCTCACGGCCGGTTGCGTCACGCCGAGATCCTTCGCCACCGTCGGCATGTGTCCGGATTCGGCCAGTTTGACAAACGCTTCAAGGCGGGTTTCGTGAAACAGGCTGCTTGGAAAATGCAGGCTCGATACATTGCTCGGCGGGCGCGAGCGGCCCGAAATCTCGTTGATGCCCGCTTCAAACTCGTTCAGTGCGCGCGTGGCCCGGTACACCAGCGCGGCGCCGAACGCGTTGCACAGCATGCCCGACACCTTGCGTTCGAATAGTTCGACGTGCAACGCCCCTTCGACCGCCAGGATCGAGCGGGTAATGGCCGACTGGGCCCGAAACAACTGTTCGGCCGCTTTGGTGACGCTGCCGAACTCCGCGACCGCCAGCACGGCCCGCAGGTGGCGAAAGTTGACAAGGCATGAAAAGGAAGAGCGTGGTGGCGCCTTCTCTTTCAGGGACGGGGCGGGCACCGGGGGCAATGCGGCAACGATGCCAAGCCGCTGGCGCGGCGATGCCGGCTTCATTAATGGCAGTGCGACATGCATGGACATTTTTCGCTCCTCGTGGCTGGATCAGGCCGATGCAGGCACCCGGCGGGTCAGGAGAAAATCGTCGAGCGATTCTCCGCGCATGCTGGCGTATACCTGCAGGTTCGACATCTTCTGGACGCGGGCGAATTTCTCCAGCACGAAGAACGACACGCCGTACTGCACCAGGCCGAGCCAGTCGCGCGCGCGCACCAGGTTTTTCTCGTGGTCGGACAACTGCATCTCGTCCAGCGCCACCTCCAGGTCGCGCGTGACGAGCGCGCGGAATGCCGGCTCGCGGTGGCGCCAGAAAAAGCGGTTCAGGTTCAACGCCCTGACGCTGTGGGCGATATCGAACGCATAGGTGCCGGGAATGTCGCCGACGCCGGCCAGTTCGCGGTTCGATTCGGCCAGCGGCGCCGCGTGGTCCTGCACCGCGTCGTCCTGCTCGTATATCGCCACCGCCATGTTCGTGGTCGTGGCGAGGTACTGGTTCTGGTGGATGCAGCGGATGCTGTCGGTCAGCGCACCGCGCATCGCCATCCACATGATCACTTCCGCGCTCTCGGCGCCGCCACGGCGGATCAGGTCCGCATGGGTCAGGCCGTTGAGCACGTCGGGTTGCTCGACGAAGAGCCGCAGGAATTCGTCGTCCCAGTCGGTGTCGTTGAAGCCGGTGCGCTCGCCGTGGATCTGGTGCGACAGCCCCCCGGTGCCGACCACGACCACCTTCAAATCTTCCGGAAACGACTCGATCGCGCGCCGCACTGCCTGGCCCAGTTTGTAGCAGCGCTTCGCCGATGGCAGCGGATGTTGCAGCACGTTGATGGCGATCGGCAGGATCGCGCCCGGCCAGGTCGGCTCGTGCGGCCACATCAGCGCCAGCGGCGAATTACAGCCATGGTCGAGGGGCCGGTCCTGGAATGTGGCCATGTCGAATTCGTCGTTGACGAGGCGATTGGCGACGTGTTCGGCCAGCTGCGCGTGGCCGCGGATGTTGGGCAGCGGACGCCGCCCCGCGCCTTCGTCGGCCATGTCGAAATCGGGCGAGACGCCGATGGAGAAGGTGGGATAGCAGTCGAAGAAAAAGCTGTTCGCGTGGTCGTTGTAGAAAAAGACCAGTACGTCCGGCCGCTTTTCCGCCAGCCACTGGGCCACCGGCCGGTAACCCTCGAACAGGGGCGCCCAGGCCGGGTCGTTCTGGCGTTTCTTGTCGTAAGCGAGCCCGATGGTAGGGACGTGCGAGGTTCCGATGCCGCCAATGATGCGTGCCATGATGATCCTTGAATGATGAAGTGGATGAAGGCCGCTTACGCGGCCGCGGTAGCCGGCTGCGCTGCAGCGCTTTGCACCTGCGGCGCCTGGGTTCGGGCTTCGTCATTCGCCAGCTTCAACATGATCTTGCGCATCGCCAGGCCCGGGCGGTCCGGCCCGAAACTCAGTTCTTCGAACGGCTCGGTTTCGCGTTCGACCGTCTCCTGGATCCAGGTCAGCGCATCGACGTCTTCCTGATACGCGGCCATCGACGACTCGTACAGGAACTGGTCGGCGGCAGCGTCGTCGAGGTTGCAGTCGCGGCTGTTGAACCACCAGTAGTGGATCGAGCCCTGTTCATCGGGCGTGTAGATATGGGTGATGGTGAAGCGGTACAGTGCCTGCTCGCCGGCGCGCACATCCTTGTTGACGACGCGCGCATGGGCGTAGTGGACCGCCGGGCTGGCGAAGTAGCCGTCCGAGAAGCGGTCGACGATGCGGTCCTTGAGGCCGGTCGGCACGCCGTAGATATCGGGCGCGGGCGAGTCGGCCAGCGTGCGCACCAGATGCACCATGTCGCCTTCCACCTTGACGTCGAGCGTCGACTTTGAAAAGGCCGGGGTGCCGATGCCGGTGGTCGCGTGCAGGATCGGAAAGTGGGTCTGGTCGAGCAGGTTCTCGTGCATCGCCACGTAGTTGGTGTTGATGTGGAATTTGCCGGTGACGCTTTTCCAGGCCGGGTCGCTCAGCCAGGGCATGGCCGGCACGGTGGCCGGATCGGCTTTGGCCGGGTCGCCCATCCAGATCCACACCAGCGGGCCCTGCTCGACGACCGGGTACGACGTGATCTGCGCATTGGCCGGCGCGTTGTTCATCGACGGCATGAACGTGCACTTGCCGTTCGGCGTGAAGTGCATGCCATGGTAGCCGCAGACGACCTGGTCGCCTTCGAGGCGCCCTTTCGACAGCGGGAAATTGCGGTGCGGGCAGCGGTTCTGCATGATGACCGGCTGGCCGTCCAGCGTGCGGTACATCAGGACGGTTTTGCCGAGCAGCGTGCGCGCCTTGAGGTTGCGGTCGATTTCGTCTGACAGCGCCGCCACGTACCAGCAGTTTTTAATCAACGGGGTCGTATGGTCGGCCATGTTCTGTTTGCGGCCGGGGATCGTCTGCAGCATGATCGTCTCCTTCTGTTATCGGTCTGTGCCCTATTCTATTGGTGAATACACTGATAAACTTATGTCAGGCTTGAGCATCAGTTATCTCGATTTGGAATCAATCATGGACGCATTCCTCAACATTAAAACCTTCGTGCTGGTGGCGCGCTACCGTGGTTTCAGCGACGCCGCGCGCCATCTGGACGTGGTGCCGTCGGTGGTGGCCAAGCGCATCGCGCAGCTGGAAAAAGCGCTGAGCGCGCGCCTGTTCGAGCGCACCACGCGCAGCGTGGCGCTGACTGAGGCGGGCGAAAAACTGTATGCGCGGGCCGGCGACCTGGTGGCCAATTTCGAAGATTTGCTGCACAGCGTGGAGCGCGACGAATCGATGCTGGTCGGGCACATCCACATCCTTGCACCGAACACACTGACGTTTTCGTTTCTCGGCCAGGTGTTGGCCGATTTCCTCGCGCTGCATGAACAGATCACGATGGAAATCACGCTGAAGGACGAAGCGGTCAATCCGGCCGACCGGGGCTTCGATATCGTCATCAACGGCCGCAGCGCCAGCTACGAGGGCGTCCTCGACATCGACCTGTCTTCCACCAAAGTGGTCATGTGTGCGGCGCCCGATTATCTGGCGCGCAAGGGCGTACCCGTGCATCCCAACGAGCTGGCCGACCACAGCTGCCTGGTGTTCCGGGCGACCGGCAAGAGCTGGGTGTTTCATAGTCCGCGCGGCATGATCCACGTCGACGTGGCGCCGCGCCTGTTCGCCGACGACAATCTCACCTTGCTGCGCGCCGCCGTCAGCGGACTGGGACTGACCATCATCCCCGCGTACGTGGCGCGCAATGCGCTGGCTTCAGGGCGGCTGGTGCGAGTCCTGGCGGACTATCCGTCGCAGCAGAACTGGTTCCGGGCGTTCGTGCCGCGCCGGCGCATCGGCGTGGCCCGCATCACGGCGCTGGTCGACTATATCAAGGAGCGAATGGGCAACCCGCACTGGGAAGAAGAAATTGTCGCCAACGACTGGCTGCCGCAAGCGCTGCCCAGGGTCGTTTAATATGGCGCTGTCCACGTTAGTTATTGAAGAGTGAACGAATTTCTACGGCAGAGGTCCAACCTGGACTGCTCATCGCCGGAGAGGCGCCATGGACGCCTGTGCATTCGACCTCTTTCTCAGCCAGATCGGCCACTTGTCCAACCCGCAGCGCGCGCGCGTGCTGTCCTTGCTGAAAGAAACCGTCGACAAGCGACGCACCGCCGACATCATCCAGGCAGCCGTGGCCGACAAACTGTGCTGCCCACGTTGCCAGGGGCAACGCTTGTATCGACATGGCGAGGCGAGCGGCTTGCAGCGTTTCCGCTGCAGGGACTGTGGCCGCACCTTCAATTCGCTGACCGGCACGCCGCTGGCGCGCCTGCGCCACAAGGGGAAGTGGCTCGACTATCTCGACTGCATGCTCGATTCACGTACCGTGCGCAAGGCGGCCGCCAGGCTCGAGATCGCCACGAACACCAGCATGCGCTGGCGTCACCGATTCCTGGTCGTGACGAAAGACGACCGGCCGGTTTGTTTGAGCGGCATCACCGAAGCCGAAGAAACCTTTCTGCTCGAATCGCAAAAAGGCGCGCGCGCGATGACGCGGCCGGCCCGCAAGCGTGGTGGCAAGGCATCGAAACGGGGCCTCTCGACCGAGCAGGTGTGCATACTGGTGGCGCGTGACCGCAGCGGGCAAACCTGCGATTTCGTGACGGGGTGCGGACCGGTTACCAAGGCGCAGTTGCTGCAGCATCTGCCGCCGAAGCTGGCCAGCGACACCTTGCTGGTCACCGACGCCAACGGCGCCTATCGCGCCTTTTCCAAAGCCTGCGGCATCACGCACGCATGTGTCAACTTGCGTGCCGGCGTACGGGTTGCGGGCGCCATCCACGTGCAAAACGTCAATGGCTACCACAGCCGGTTCCATACGTGGCTGCGCCCGTTCAACGGCGTGGCGACGCGCTATCTGCCGAACTACCTTGGCTGGCGCTGGGCAATTGACCAAGAGCGTATTCGTTCTCCCGAGACCTTTCTCAGAGCCGCTGTCGGGGTCTTCCACAGCTAATGAGTACAGCGCCTTTAATATCCCGCCGCCGAGCCAGCAGGCCGGCGGTTGTCGTTGGCCCCATAAACATACCCCGGCAACACCTTGCCCGACACGCCCGAATCATTGCCTGAACTGGCCGGCGTCGCGCCTGCAGGAACTGGTGGCCCCACCAGGATCATCTCGGTGGCGCCCCACGGCGTCTGCTCCTTCATCGTGTACCCCATGTCCGCCAAAATGTTCAACGTATCCGGCGACAGCGTGCGCGGCTCGTAGTTGACCAGGTCCGGCTGCCACTGATGGTGGATGTGCGGCGCATCGACCGCCTCCTGCGGCGCCATCCCGTAATCGATCACGTTCAGCGCGGCCTGCAGCGTGATGGTGATGATGCGCGAGCCGCCCGGCGAACCGACCACCATGAACGTCTTGCCGTCTTTCGTCACGACGGTCGGCGCCATCGACGACAGCGGCCGCTTGCCAGGTGCGATGGCATTGCTGGCGCCCTGCACCAGGCCATACATATTGCGTGCGCCGATCTTGCTGGTGAAATCGTCCATCTCGTCGTTCAGGAAAAAGCCCGTGCCCGGTGCGATGACGACGGCGCCGAAGCGGCCGTTGACGGTGTACGTGGTCGACACCGCATTGCCGGCCTTGTCGATGACCGAGTAATGCGTCGTCTCCGGTTTTTCATGCGGCATCGTGCCCGGCTGGACGGCGGACGATGGCGTGGCCTTGTACGGCAGGATCTGTTTGCGGATCTCTGCTGCGTAGTCCTTGCTCATCAGGCGCTCGGTCGGGTTCTTGACGAAATCCGGGTCGCCGAGGAAGGTGTTGCGGTCCATGTAGGCGTGGCGCATCGCTTCGACCATGACGTGGATCGACGCGGCCGAGTGGTAGCCCAGCGCCTTCATGTCGTAGCCTTCGAGGATATTGAGGATCTGGCACATCGTCACGCCGCCGGAACTCGGTGGCGGCGCCGAGACGAACTGGTAGCCGCGGTAGCTGCACGCCAGCGGCGCCATTTCGGCCACGTGGTAAGCGGCGAAATCGGCGGCAGTGATGATGCCGCCATGTGCCTTGGCGGCCTTTTCGACGGCGGCGGGAATCGCACCTTTGTAGAACGCGTCCGGTCCTTTTTTGGCGATGGCCTCCAGGGTGCGTGCGAGGTCCTTTTGCACCAGGCGGTCGCCCGGTTGCAGCGGCGTGCCGTCGGGACGCAGGAAGATGCGCGCCGCTTCCGGGTCCTTCTTGAACCAGGCGACGGTGGTGTCGATGATGTCGGTGTCGGCGCGGTTGAGGATGTAGCCGTCGCGCGCGAGCTTGATGGCCGGGGCCAGCACCTGCGCGCGCGTCAGCTTGCCGTATTTGCGCTGCGCGTGGTCGAACACGG
>Ga0247814_10001091_pt1 | contig 16968 bp, 16 predicted proteins | sample UWRJL179409R1_FD_179947 | JGI IMG/M metagenome (GOLD analysis project Ga0247814, IMG submission 179947) | Plant litter microbial communities from Arlington Agricultural Research Station in Wisconsin, United States - UWRJ-L179-409R-1 | ecosystem: Environmental > Terrestrial > Plant litter >...
GGCAACGTTACTGCCTATACCCCCTGTAGCACTTGTATACCAGCGCAGGCCGATACCGGTAGCAGTTAACTGTGTTGCAGGCAAATCCTGGCAATAATCATAAAACTGCGTGGCAGTGGCAAGCCCGGGTGTTTCCTTTACGGTAACCCTAATGGGTTTTCTCGGGCCCTCACAGCCTCTTATGGTTTGCGTTGCGTAATACCACACTTCGCCAACCACATCTGTATTGGGCACAGGTGCCGTAGTGGCAGGGGTGCCGCCTGTGGGGGTGTCGTACCACAAAATATCGGTACCTGTTACGGTTAAGGCCTCAGGTGTAGTGTACTGGCAGTATACAACATTGGCACTTCCGGCGGGTTCGTATATGGTCTCGGTACCAATGTAAACATACATCCTTTCAGATGCACATCCCACGGCATTCTTAACTTTTACAAAGTAATAATCTTCAGCAAGCCCCGTAAAAACGTTCGATGTGCTCCATGTAACACCATCATCAATACTGTACAAATCGTAACCGGTATCTATGGTTATCGATCCGCCGCTGCCACAGGTTGCGTATAAATAGGATATTACCGGCTGGTTAAGAAATGGTTCCTGCAGGTACACATAATTTTCGCCCGTAACGCAGCCCGTGCTGTCTCTTATGTTTATGTTGTAAAACCCAAAAGGAAGGTCTTTAGAATTGGTTGCCTGCCAGGTTACCCCGCCATCAAAACTATATTCTGCACCCGGCGTGGTTATGGTAATACTGCCGTTAACACCACATGCCGGCTCTGCCCGGGTGTAATCTATAGCACTGGCGTTGCTAAAATAGCTAAGGTTGGCAACGCTGCCTAACGATGTACATCCAGAAGCCGTTTTGGTCCTTACATAATACAACCCCGAAGGCAGTGGTACCGACTGGTTGCTGTGCGACCAGGTTACGCCATTATCAAAGCTGTAAAAGTCGGAAGGCGTGTGTATGGTAATGCTGCCAAGCGACCTGCAATTTGGTTGCACCAGCGAAATTTCAGGAGCGGGGCTTGAAGTATTTATAGTATAATTAGGCGATACATAACATTTTGCGCCGTCGGTTACCCGAACGGTATACTGGGCAAGATTACCGGATCCCGGCGGAATAACAAAAGTGTTTTGTGTTGCCCCGGCAATTGCAATGCCTTCTTTGTACCATTGGTACACAGCATCGTTTGAAACCGTAACCGAAAGGTTTGCAGCCAGGGCTAGGGTGCCGACGCAAAAGTTTCCGGTAGCATCTATATTTACCTCAAATTTAGACGATTCGTTAAGGGTAAGGTTGTCAAATAAAAAATAGGGGAGGCAGCTAACCACCGAATAGGAAGGCGGTAAGTTGGGCGGAGCACCAATCATTATGGCTTTTATCTCAGTTGGCGGTGTAAAAGTTATGGTGAGCTGCCCCCATCGCGATTGCGGAATGTATACTGCACTACCAAGCGCTACCCAATCCGGGCTGGCCCTGTCGGGGCTTATAACGGTAGAAAGCGGGAGGTGTACACAATCGCCGGTGCCGTATATGGTTACGTTAACCGGGTCGAAATCTATTATTCCGTCATTGCAGGTACCCCCATTGTTAGATATAGGCAATGCGGCAATATTAAAGGTAAGCTGGTAGGTAGTATCTTTAAGCATGGGGGCGGTAAGGCAGCTTCCCAGGTATTCGTTCCATTGCGGTTCAAAAATTGCCGCGCTTATACCTTCTCCATCGGGGAAGTGCATTAGCGCCGGGATTTCCCGTATAGCGGGGGCTATTATACCGCAAATGTTGTAGTAATCAGTGGTGGCGGTGGTGGCCTGTATCCATCCGGTACAGTAGGCAAGCTCAGAAAAATTTGCCGGGCACTGCGTATGGGATTCAAAAGACGCATTGGGTATAATAGAAGGTACAGGGGTTTGGTTCCCGCAGCGGCAGTCGGCGTCGTTTAGGTCAATGAGGCCATCGCCGTCGTCATCAATACCGTTGTCGCAAATTTCCTGGCCCACGCAAAGGCCCGAAAAGAGTAAAAATAATAGTAAGAGTCTCGTTCTCATGTTGGTGTGGTGTACCGCAAATATAACGATCTTAATATAATGTTAAAATTAAATGTTCTTTATGTTTAAATTTTTTAGTTTTTTAAATGCCGGTCTGCAATGAAGTGCAGGCGTAGAGGTTTTGTGGCATTGCCTGAAAAAGTTTTTTTAATTTTTAAATATTATGCCTTACTTTTACAAACCAAACACAACACCGCTATTATGAGCCATAAAATATTGCTTACATCACGCGAAGTCAATATCATTCTTCACCGTTTGGCCTGCCAGTTAATAGAAAAACACCTTGATTTTTCCGAAACCGTGCTTATTGGCGTTCAGCCCCGTGGCGGTTTTTTGGCCAGGCGCATTAAACAAATATTAGAAAAAGAATATAATGTACCGCCAATAAAGCTGGGCTTTTTAGATATCGCCTTTTTTAGGGACGATTTTAGGCGTACCGATATTGAAGCTAACATTACCGAAATTGACTTTATTGTAGAAAACAAAAAAGTAGTATTTATAGACGACGTACTGTACACCGGCCGCAGCATTCGTGCCGCGCTTACCGCAATACAATCGTTTGGACGGCCTGCCGAAATAGAGCTTATGGTGCTTATAGACCGCCGTTTTAGCCGACACCTGCCCATACAGCCCGATTATCGTGGCCGCCAGGTAGATGCCATTAACGGCGAGAAAGTAAAGGTATCGTGGGTAGAGAACGATGGCGAAGATACCGTATATTTAATTTAAGGCTTAACTGCAACACACAACAAACAAATGAAAGATTTAAGCGTTAATCATTTATTAGGCATAAAATATATCAACAAAAATGATATCGACCTTATTTTTGAAACGGCCGACCAGTTTAAGGAAGTTATAAACCGCCCCATAAAAAAAGTTCCTTCGCTTAGGGATATTACCATAGCCAATATATTTTTCGAGAACAGTACCCGCACAAGGCTGTCGTTCGAGCTGGCACAAAAAAGGCTTAGCGCCGATGTTATTAGTTTTTCGGCAGCGCAGTCATCGGTAAAAAAAGGGGAAACCCTTATAGACACCGTAAATAACATCCTTGCCATGAAGGTAGATATGGTAGTTATGAGGCACGAAAGGCCGGGTGCCGCCCATTTTTTATCTAAAAACGTAAAGGCCAGTATTGTAAATGCCGGCGATGGCGCACACGAACACCCCACTCAGGGACTGCTTGACTCCTACACCATTCGCGAAAAGCTGGGCGAAGTAGGCGGTAAAAAAGTGGTTATTGTGGGCGATATTTTACACTCCCGCGTGGCGCTCTCTAACATTTTTGCCTTGCAGATGCAGGGTGCCGAAGTAAGGGTATGCGGACCAAAAACACTTATACCCCGCTACATAGATTCGCTTGGGGTAAAGGTGGAGCCTAACCTGCGCAAAGCCTTAGAGTGGGCCGATGTGGCTAATATGCTAAGGGTACAGAACGAAAGGCTGGATGTTAATTACTTCCCGTCAACGCGTGAATACGCACAGCAATACGGCCTTGATAAAGAATTACTGGATTCTCTTAATAAAGAAATTGTAATAATGCACCCGGGCCCTATAAACCGTGGGGTAGAGATAAGCAGCGATGTGGCCGACTCCCAGCAATCGGTCATATTAAACCAGGTTGAAAATGGCGTAGCGATACGTATGGCCGTTATTTATTTGCTGGCAAGTAAGATAAAGCAGTAGCAATTACGAATTTTAAATTACAAATTACGATTGCCCATTAAGCCTAAACTTTGTAACTTAGTTACTATGCAACTCTAAAAAAATGAAAGTAGAAGAAAAAGGACACACCATTACCATAAAAGATACACAGGGCAGCAGCAGTGCATTCCTTGAAAAAGTTACTACCGAATACAACAGCTTTAAAAGCAAAAACCTTATACTGGATCTAAGCCAGGATGGCGAATTGTCGCTTAATGGTATGCTGGCTTTTTTACCGTTAAGCAACAAACATCGCAAAGGTAAAAAATCGTTTGTGCTGGTAGCCCCGGGCTTTGATTATGATGAGGTGCCCGACGAAATGGTTATTGTACCCACCGTACTGGAAGCCCACGATATTATAGAAATGGAAGAAATAGAACGCGATTTAGGGTTTTAAGTAGTCATTAAGTCAAACGTCTTAAAGTCGAAAATCGAAGGTCGCAAGTCATGAAGCCTTGCGTCTAAAGTCTATTATCTGACGTCTATAATCTATTGTATGATGTCTTTCATCTATTATCTCTCCTCTAACATCTAAAAAATAATGACGTTAACCATACTTGGCTGTTATGCAGCTACACCCCGCACCATGACCAACCCTACATCTCAGGTGCTGGAAATGAAGGGCAGGATGTTTTTAATAGACTGCGGTGAGGGTACGCAGGTACAGCTCAGGAAGCAAAAGGTAAAGTTCAGCCGCATAAACCACATATTTATATCGCACCTGCATGGCGATCATTTTTACGGGCTTATAGGGCTAATATCTACATTTGCGCTGTTGGGCCGCAAGACCGATTTGCATGTTTACGGCCCTAAAGGAATAAAAGAAGTAATTTTATTACTGCTAAAAGTTTCTAATTCGTGGACAACTTATAACCTGTATTTTCATGAGTTGGAGTCAGACGATTCGGTAGTGGTTTTTGAAGACGATAAAGTTAGGGTAAGTACCATTCCGCTTAAGCACAGGGTGTATACCAACGGTTATTTGTTTGAAGAAAAAAGCGGTGAGCGCAAACTGAATATTGAGGCTGTTGAGAATTACGAAATAGACCCGTCGTACTACCGAAAAATTAAATGGGGCGGCGACATCACCCTTGACGATGGCCGCACTATACCAAACGAAGCACTAACGTTTGACCCGCTTCCGGCTAAAAGCTATGCCTTTTGCAGCGACACGGTGTACAGCGAAAGTATTTTGCCTATTATAAACAATGTAGATGTATTGTATCACGAGAGTACTTTTTTAGAAACAGATATACAGTACTGCGAAAAAACCATGCATTGTACGGCCATACAGGCTGCCACCATTGCTAAAAAGGCAAATGCCGGCCAGCTTATTTTAGGGCATTATTCTACACGCTACGGTTCTATAGAACCCTTTAAGGAAGAAGCCATGACGGTTTTCCCTAACACAGAATTAGCCGACGACGGTAAAGTTTTCGAATTTTAGATTAAGGTTTTGTCACGAATTACACAAATTTTCACTAATCTGTGGGGTGTTGAATAATTTGTGCCTATTCGCGAAATTCGTGGTTAAATAAATCAATATTTAAAAGCGTAATTTAAAATATTAGCCCCCATTTTAAGCGCTTTAGTGCGTACGTCAACAGGGTCGTTATGCACTTCGGCATCTTCCCATCCATCACCAAGATCCGTTTCCAGGGTATAAAGCAATACGAGCCTGCCCTCTGAAACAATACCCCATGCCTGTGGCGCTTTATTATCATGCTCGTGTATTTTAGGCAATCCCTGTGTAAACGGGAAAGGCCCTTTAAATATTTCGTGGCTTGCCGGTACTAAAGACAGCTCTTTATCGGGGAACAGGCGTTTTATTTCACGGCGAATATACTTATCCATTCCGTAGTTATCATCTATATGTAAAAACCCACCCGATGTTAAGTAGTTGCGCAGGTTAATAATATCATTATCGCTAAACACCACATTACCGTGCCCCGTCATGTGCACAAAAGGATAGGAAAACAGGTCGGGGCTGCCAACTTCCACTGTTGCGGTTTTAGGGTTTATTTTAGTGCTTATGTTCTGGTTGCAAAATTTAGCCAGGTTGGGCAGCGAGGTAGGGTTACCATACCAGTCGCCACCACCGGAATATTTAAGTACCGCGATTTCCTGGGCATTTGTAAGTACAGGGAAAAGCAATAGTATGTATAGGAGTTTTTTCATTTCTGTTTCAATTCAAGATGTAAATATAAGGAAAGTTGATGTGAAATAATTAAATCCTATTTTCTGCCAAAATAAATAACAGGGAATGCGGAGAATATATAATGAAAGATTAATTCCCTACGGGAAATTTGAAATTCAGGCATTATTTTTTCTACCGAAATTAAGTCCCTACGGGACAGATTGTAGGCACCGATAAATTCTAAGTAATATACTATTCATATATCGCGTAAGCGATTTAATTTCGGTAGGAAACAATTAAACATCAACAATTATTTACCTTAGGGAATTAATGAATTACTCAACTTCTTTAAAGATATAACGCTCATCGAATTCGATTTCAAATTTCTCAAGAAAAGAAAGATATTCTTCTCTAAAAGAGATTTTCTTATGATGGGTTTCCTGATTTTGTATATATTCTATGACTGATTTTACATGTGATTTACTATAAGAAAATGCACCATAACCTTCCTGCCATTCAAACTGACCCTTAACTAATCTTTTCTGATTTATCCATAGTGACGAATTCCTTTTAATGTCCTGTAATAATCTGAAATCGATTGATTTGGACGCATGCCTATGAAAATATGCACATGATCTGGCATACCATTAATAGCTAATAACTTATGTCCCTGGTTTTCTATAATTCCCGATATATATGCATATAATTCCTGCTTCCAAATATTCAATACTAACGAGCGACGGTATTTTACCGCAAAGACAAATTGTATGTGAATCTGAGAATAGGTATTTGCCATATTGTTTAATGATGTTATACAAACATAATAAAATTCATTAATTCCCTACGGGAAATTTGAACTTCAGGCATTATTTTTTCTACCTAAATTAAGTCCCTACGGGACAGAGCTTATACGCCACTATTCTAAGTAATACACTATTCATATATCGCGTAGCGATTTAATTTTGGTAGAAAAAACAATTGAACGCCGGCAACTATTTCCCGTAGGGAATTGATAAATACAGCTATTTAGTCTTAAAATACTTTTCCAATAAAACCTTTGCGGCCACAAAAGGCGACACCTCATTATCCTGCACCGCTTTTTTAGAGGCTTCTAATAAACCGCCAATATCTTCGCGGTTATAAAAATTCGCTTTAAGCTGCTCGTTAATGGTTTCGGTAAGCCAGTAGCTGTTTTGTTCACTTCGGCGAATGCCAAAAAAACCGCTGGATTTTACCATGTTAAAATAGTCAGTAATAGTATTCCAGGTTTCGGCAATGCCCTCACGGGTTAAGGAGCTGCAGGTGGTAACCTTTGGCTGCCATCCCGATTCCCTTGCGGGGAATAAATGCAAGGCACGATTAAACTCGGTTTTGGCCAGACTGGCTTTTTTAATGTTATCGCCATCGGCCTTGTTGATTACTATCAGGTCGGCCATTTCCATAATGCCCCGCTTTATGCCCTGTAATTCGTCGCCTGCTCCCGATATTTTCAGCAGCAAAAAGAAATCTACCATGCTGTGCACGGCGGTTTCGCTTTGGCCTACACCTACGGTTTCAATAATTATAGTGTCAAAACCACAGGCTTCGCAAAGTATAATGGCTTCGCGTGTTTTGCGTGCCACACCACCTAAAGTATCACCTGAAGAAGAGGGCCGTATGTATGCATTCTCATCTTTAACCAGCTCTTCCATACGGGTTTTGTCGCCCAAAATACTTCCGTGCGATAAAGTGCTGCTGGGGTCTACTGCAAGTACTGCCACCTTTTTACCAAGGCCGGTAAGGTGCTTGCCAAACGCTTCAATAAAAGTACTCTTGCCCACACCCGGTACGCCTGTAATCCCTATGCGAACCGACTTATTAGCATGCGGCAGACATTTTGTAATCACCTCATTGGCTTTTTCAAGGTGCGATGGGTTTGTGCTTTCAACCAATGTAATGGCACGGCTCAATGCAGTTTTATTTCCTGCTTGTATGCCGCTTACCAGCTCCTGTGCCGACGGCTGCTTTTTGCGCAGCTGCGTAACATGGTCAATAGCTTGTTTGCTAATACTTTCAGGCTGCGGTATGCCATCGCGTTCGTTAAGGGGAGAGGTAGGTTCGGGGTTATTCACAGGCAAATTTCTTAATAGCGTAAAATTAAGGGTTAACAGGGAATTGCGCTAATTTACATGAATAAAAAAAGGAACAAGATCACTCTCATTCCTTCTTTCTATATCCGTGCAGAACTTTAAAGAAAAACTTTAAACCTGAAACTTTGAACTAAAATTAGTATCCCGCCGTAAAACGAACCTGGTGGTGTTTAGGGTTTTCTGCTTCATCGGCAAGTACAACCGCAAGATCTTCTACCGATAGTATGCTGCGGTTTTCGTCGTTAAATACAGGTTCTTCAAGGCCAAGGCGGTACTTGCCGGTACGGCCGGTTTTAGTACCCTGGTGCATTTCAAAAGCAGGGCTAAAAAATGCCCAGTCCAATTCTTTTTCTTCTTTTATAATGTTCAGGTAATCACGCGCGGCAGTAGCACCGGCTTTAATTTCGGCAGGAAAATCGGGGCCGTCTACCGCCTGTACACCGGGTGCAACAAACAAACTTCCGGCACCACCTATGGTTATAAAACGCTTTACGCCCGCTTTTTTTACCGCCTCCTGTATTGCTTTAGAACCGGCAATAAAATCGTCGTAAATATTAGGGTTCGTCCACCCTGGGTTAAACGCGTTTACTACAACATCGTGGCCTTTTAGCACTTCGGCAAAGGCATCTGCATTAAGTACATCTGCTTTTACGTTGGTAACATTGCCGCTCGTTTCTTCTTTTGGGTTTCTCGAAATGGCGGATACTTCGTGGTTGCGGTTTGCAAATTCGGTTACTAAGGCTGCGCCCACAAATCCTGTGGCACCAATAATAGCTACTTTCATAATGTAAGAAAATTATATGTTATAAAAAATGTTACAGTTTTAGGTAAAAAAAATGACTATTAAAAATCATTAGTAAATTGCAGCAGCGAAATGTCTTTTAGCTGGCCGCAAATTTTAGTGTTTATACTTTTATACAGGTTGTCAAGGTTCTCGTTTATTTTTTTGCCAACAGGGCAGGCCGGGTTAGGGTCGTTTTTAGAATAGCCCAGCGAAACACAATCAAACGTCATATTGTATATGTCTTCCAGTGTAATTTCGGCAGGGGTTTTGGCAAGTCGCGTACCGCCAAATTTACCTTCGCGGCTCTCTACAACATTATGTTTTTTTAGGTTGCCAATTTCCTTGCGCACTAAAACGGGGTTAATGTTCATGCTACCGGCTATATATTCAGACGAAAGAAATTCATCAGGATACTTAGTCATTAGCGTGAGGATGTGCAGTGTTATGGCAAACTTACCGGGAATCATTACTGTAATAAAATATGTTACGAAAGTAATAAGAATTTTGCAACCGCAAAATTTTTTCGGGTATTTTTATTGGTCTCCCTGCAATGGCTTGCCGCCGTTGGGCTATCTTTGCTGTAGTAACCTATTGTATGGATAATATAATCCTCATTTTTGTTTGCCTCTTCGCGGGCGTAGGCCTCCAATATGTAAGGGCTATACCGGCTAACGCGCATGTGGGCTTAAACCAGTTTGTTATTTACATATCGCTGCCGGCTATGGCATTGTTTTATATTCCTAAAATAGCCATAAGCAGTAAATTGCTGTATCCGCTTGGTGTGGCCTGGATAGGGTTTATAGTATGCTGGCTCTTTTTTGCCGGATTGGGTAAATGGTTTAACTGGCCTAAAAAATTGGTTGGCTGCCTTATCTTAACCGGCGGATTGGGCAACACGGCTTTTGTAGGGTTACCTGTTATAGAAGCCTTATACGGTAAAAAAGGGCTGGAAACCGCCATAATTGTAGATCAGCCGGGGTACTTTGTAGTAGTATCTACACTGGGTATACTTGTGGCAGCACTATATAGTAAAGGCATGCCCACAACAGGTACGGTTCTTAAAAAGGTACTGCTGTTCCCACCGTTCCTTGGTTTTTTTGCAGGCTTTTGCATGAACCTTGCCCATCATGATTTTACAGATGTAGTACAAAATGTTATACAGCGGCTGGCAGCAACCGTTACACCTATAGCGCTGGTAGCTGTTGGCCTTCAGCTAAAAATAGAGCGCAAAAGCAGGCACTGGAATTTTTTGGCACTGGGCCTGTTCTTTAAGCTTATCCTTACACCGCTACTTTTTTTAATCCTTTATAAAGTTATTCTGAAAGGGCCAAAACTGGAAACCGATGTATCTGTAATGCAGGCCGCCATGGCTACGCAAATTACTGCCGCCATACTGGCATCGGTAAACGGTTTAAAACCGCGCCTTAGCGGAATGATGGTGGGAATTGGCATACCATTGTCATTTTTAACAATGGCAATATGGTATTATATTTTGCAATGGTGGTAATTTTTGTATTAGAATTATAATTTTAACCACATAGTTACATAGGTTAATTGGTCTAAATTAGAAAACAAAGTCACACATATCTGAAGCTCCGCTTCGTTAAGTAAGGCTATATCAAAAATTTATTTTTATGTAACCTTTCCGTTCTAAATGCCCATGTTTCTATGTGGTAAATCAATATTACAGAGGTATACATTATAAAAACATAAAACCTTTGACCGTTTGGCGATCAAGCCGTAAATTTGCACTTTATTACAATTTATGGAAAACACAGCCACAGGTACAGCCCTGCCCAATGACAATGCACAAAAAACAGTATTCTCAATATTATTTTCTATTGCCTTTGCCCACTTATTAAATGATTTACTGCAGGCCGTTATCCCGGCAGCTTACCCCATTTTAAAAGATAATTACAACCTTACGTTTACCCAGATAGGCCTTATAACTTTTTCATACCAAATGGCGGCTTCGCTGTTGCAGCCTTTTGTAGGCTTTTATACCGATAAGAACCCTAAGCCGTATTCGCAAATAATAGGTATGGTATTTACCTTTGCGGGTATCGTATTGCTGTCGTATGCGGCAAGTTTCCCCATTATATTATTGTCGGTGGTATTAGTAGGTATCGGGTCGTCTATCTTTCATCCCGAATCGTCGCGGGTATCATTTTTGGCATCAGGCGGTAAGCGCGGGCTGGCACAGTCTATTTTCCAGATAGGGGGTAATACCGGTACCGCCATTGGGCCGTTGTTAATTGCCTGGATCGTGGTGCCGCACGGGCAGGAATATATTGTGTATTTTGCCGCAATAGCGGTACTGGCAATGGCTGTATTGTGGCGCATAGCCCGGTGGTACCAAATCCACCTTAACCTTACTGCCAAAAAGAAACCGGTTATTGTAATGCCCGATCTTTCACCCACAAGGGTTGTGGTAACGGTAATTATATTGCTGGTACTTATTTTTTCCAAATACTTTTATATAGCCAGCTTATCCAGCTACTTTACGTTTTACCTTATCGAGAAATTTAATGTCAGCGTACAGGATGCGCAGTTTTACCTGTTCATTTTCCTGGCATCAGTAGCCTTGGGTACCCTGCTGGGCGGGCCTTTGGGCGATAAATTTGGCCGTAAATATGTAATATGGTTCTCGGTGTTAGGGGTAGCGCCTTTTGCCTTATTCCTTCCTTATGCAGATTTGTTCTGGACAAGTGTGCTATCGGTTATTATAGGCCTGTTGCTGGCATCGGCATTTCCTGCCATATTAGTGTATGCACAGGAGCTGCTGCCTAAAAAACTGGGCATGGTATCGGGCCTGTTTTACGGTTTTGCCTTTGGTATGGGGGGCTTGGGTTCTGCCATTCTGGGCAATATAGCCGATCATCAGGGCATTATGTATGTGTATGATATTTGCGCTTACCTGCCGCTTATAGGCGTTATTGCTATGTTTTTACCAAACCTTAAGAAGAAATAGGGACGGGGATATTTTTGAATTCTGTACATTGTGCTTAAATATTTCCAGCATGCTAAAGCGCATACAAAAACTCTTCGGTACCTATAAGGCAACAGCCATACATGTAATGCCGTACCGCAGTTACGGTACATCGTTCCGGCTCTATATAAAGGGCAGGGTGCTGGATAATACCCCCATTCAGTACCTCGATAAACAATCGTTCTTTCGCACTTTAGCCAATGCTTTTAAGCAGTTTGATACCCACGAAATGCCCGATGTTGTTGTGAAGCTCACCATTAACGGCAGCCATTTTACGGTAAAGACCGATGCCAAAGGCTATTTTTTATTTGATGTTGAGGTGGCTGCCGATATGCGGAAACTATCAGATGCGGAGGGCTGGATGTATTTTGACCTGGGTATTGCTAACGAACAGCAGGCTACGGTAACCGAAGTTTTTCAGGGAGAATTCCTTATTCCGGAAACGGAGGCCGATTTTGGTGTAATAACCGATATCGATGATACGCTGCTTAATACAGGCGTTACCTCTTTTTTAAAATGGAAGGTAATACGCAACTCTTTATTTGTAAATGCCCACCGCCGCATACCGCTGGAGGGTGCGCCGGAGCTGTACCGAAAGCTGCATTTAGGTATAGACGATAAAGAAAAGAACCCTATTTTTTACCTTAGCAACAGCCCCTGGAACATGTACCAGTACCTACAACTGTTTTTAGACCATAATAATTTCCCTAAAGGGCCTATTTTGCTGCGCAGTTTTAACAGCATTTTCCAGAAGGTTGCCGGAGATGAAAAGCCCCACAAGCAAAAAGAGATACTGAACATTCTTGAAGCCTATCCTGATCTAAGATTTATACTTATAGGCGACAGCGGTGAGCACGATGCTTCTATTTATACCGATATTGCCGTGCAGTACCCCAACAGGATCTTGTGTATTTACCTGCGCAGCGTTACCCACCCGGGGCGTATGCGTGCCGTAAAGAGTATTGTAGATAACTTTAGGGTTACGCCGGTGCTGCTCGTAGAAACATCGGCAGATGCATGGGAACACGCAAAAAAGTCGGGGTTTATTTAGACGTAATAAAGATGATGTGATAATCTTGTAATTTTTTTCCTTAAATTTACAATACAATCAAACAAACTTTACGCTTATGTGGATCTTTGACAGCTCTATAAATAAAAAAATGAACAGCACGGCGTTATTGCTGGTGCGCGTTGTAGCCGGTGCCTTTATGCTTACCCATGGTATACAAAAATACCACATGCTTATGGCAGGCGGCCCCATAAAATTTGCCGACCCTGTGGGCATAGGTCAGGCACCCTCTTTAGTGCTTGCCGTATTTGCAGAGCTGGTTTGTTCGGCCCTGCTAATCATTGGCTTTGCTACGCGTTTAATAACTGTACCGCTTATTATTACCATGTTTATCGCCGTTTTTGTGGTGCATAACGCCGATGGCTTTGAAGCGCAGGAGCTTGGTGGCCTGTACCTGCTTATTTATGTGCTGCTATTTATAACCGGCAGTGGTAAATATTCTGTAGACGGGCTTATAAACAGGAGGAAAAAGAGGTATTAGTCTAAATCATTATTGAAATATTCCTATACTGAAATTCACGCAGTTACTGCCGAATTCAGGTTTTGTTTTTGTTATCTGTAGCAGTTAAATTACATTCATAAGTGATTGCAGTTTTTTCATAATCAGTGGTTTATTGGTGTTCTGTAGATTTGGAATATCAACTAAACTAATTGCCATGAAAAAGACGATCCTTTTATTACCGTGCCTGCTTTATACTTTTTATGGAGCATTTGCACAATGTGCCAATGAACGTAATGTATTTGATTTTGAATACAATAACAAAACCTACGAACTGATAAGGGAAAATAAAACCTGGGCAGATGCTGCTGCCTGTGCCGCAAGCCGTGGCGGTTACCTTGCCGAGATAAACAGTGCCGAAGAAAACCGGGCTGTATTTGATTTTCTTACCAGTGCTAATATACAATCTCATGACACTAAGGCACCTGATGGTTTTTCGTCGTATGTGTGGCTTGGCGGTAACGATATAAGCGCTGAGGGTGCATGGGTGTGGAATGGCAATAACGATAGTGCCTTTACACAGTTTTGGCAGGGCACAGCCAGCGGAAACGCTGTAAACGGCCATTATACAAATTGGGGAAACGAACCCGATAATTGGGGCAATGGCTCCGGCCAGGACGGGCTGGGCATGGCTGTTGTAAACTGGCCGTTGGGACGGGCAGGCCAGTGGAACGACGTACACCATGAAAACATTCTTTATTTTGTGGTAGAATATAATACGTTGCTAAGATCCGGAAACAATTTTACAGAAAACACCGTTATACTTTATCCTAATCCGGCGCGGGATGTAGTGAGCATAGAGGCCTTAAACGATGATTTAGCACAGGTTGCCATTTATTCGGTTGATGGTAAGCTTTTAAAACTGCTTAAAAAAGAGGCTTTGGCAGGCAATAAACTACCTATAGAAGCGCTTCCTCCCGGAATTTACACAGTAAGTTTATATACAGTTAACGGCAAAACAATTGTACAAAAGCTGTTTAAGCAATAGTGGCTGTTGGTGTATTGCTATTCCTTTATAATCACTTTACTAAACACACTGCCATTAGCAGCGGTAACCTTTAAAATATAACTGCCCTGTCTTGTTACACCCTCCATATTTACTTTAGTAACCCCATTATTAGTATAAAATGCCGGCCTGTTTATACTCCTGCCGGTAAGGTCTAAAATTTCTACTGTATTAATATCATACTGCGAAGTAATGCTTACGCTATCTGTAAACGGGTTAGGGTATATAATAGTTTCATTTTGCGTGCTGCCGGTTCGTGCCATTACGGCTGGTTTAAGCCTTACCAGAGCAAAGCCGCTTGGGTAAGTAATATCCCAGTAAATGCCGGTGCTGTGGCCGCCTATTAAAATGGTACCGTCATCTTCGGTTACCAGTGCCTGCGAAATATCATCCGAATAAACGTCTGATGGGAAATTATATGTATACTCTGCGTTGTTGTTAAAGTTATTATCGGGCTGCCCATCGGCGGTTATTTTAAATAAGTTAAAATCCCTTGGGCAGGAGCTGTCGGCAGCACTGGGGCAGCGGTGTGCACCTGTAATAAACAGTCCCGTGTCAGTAACTTTAAAGTTGGCGCTGTAATAAGTGTCGGTATTAAAAAGTACCGTACCATTATCTATTTCATACTTTAAGATCCTGCTGCCCTCGTTGCTAACCGTTGCCGAATAAAAGTAATTTAAAAAAAGGCTGTTGTTTACAAGCTGGGCATCTTTAAGCGTAATGGTAGTTCCGGTTTGCAGTTCGGCCAGCCTGCTGCCATTGGTGCCAAAAGAGGTAATCAGGTTGCCGTTACTATCGGTTTCCGAAATTAACAGCCGTTGGTGGCGTATATTGGTTACGGGTTCAAAATAGGTATCGGTACCTATAAGCATAAAATTATCATTGCCATAGTTTTTAATATACCTGCCGTTGCTATAGCTGTTTACGGCAATTTCTTTAAAGCCGTTAGCGTCAAAACCTGTTACTAAAGAACCGTTAGCAGTAAGTTTAAAATAAATAAGCCGTATGCTGTTGCTCACTTCATTATCATATCGTGTGCCTGTGCAAAATAAATTTCCCGATGCGTCTATAGCAAAATCGTTAACTATTTCCTGTGCGCCAAAATTAGCAATAGCAAAATTACCGGTGCCAAAAGTGGTATCAAAATTGCCGTTCTCATCTATTTTACAAATAAATGCATCTTCATAACCTTCTTCACGATCCTGGGCAGTGCCAAAAACGTAAAAGTAGTTATTAATGTATTTAAACCCCGAAATGGTAAAGTTGCGGCTGTTGTTATCTAATGTAATCATTCCGTCATTGCCAAAAGCAGTGGCGAGGCTGCCGTTGTAATTAAGCTTCACCATATTATTATCAGAGATAAAATAGTAGCTGTTGTTTACAAGCAGGGCATCTGTAGGATAAAAAGAAACCTCGTTATGCAGTATGGCCCCGTTAGTGCCGAAGGTGTTGTCTAAAACATAATTTTGGGAAAAGCTATTTATGGTGCAGAGAAGGAGAAGGAGTAGTGTTTTTTTCATGTTTTGCAGCTATAAAATTCAATTAATGGTATTTATATTATGACGTTTAAATAACCGCCCTGTATTTGGAATGAAATAAAAGCCATCTTTATTTAATGTGTAAAATACATCTTCAGACTGCTCTTTGTTAGCCAATATCAGTTTGTTTTCTTTAAAAATGTATATGCCTTCCCGTGTTGGTAATTTTATACTGTAAGTGGTATATGGCACAGAATCGATAGCAAAGCGCACACCGGAATCTGTTGTGCTGTAAATCGCATTACCCTGCTTATTTTCGCCGTCAAAAAAATCCGCGTAAAGCCATAGTCCGTTTTTTTCATTCCCGGATTTAAATGGTGAGGCATATACAACTATTGTGGAGTCATTTTCTAAATAAGAGTCGGCACTGATCTTATAATATTCAGTTTTATCTTTAGTGTTCTTTTTAATAAGCATGGGCATTTGCCACGACATTGACGGGTTTATGCCCTTTGTAACTATAATATGTGGTGTAGCCAGCAATGAATCTTTTACCGAATATTGTTGATATTCATTAAAATCTAAATGTAAGTACCAGGTGTCTTCTTTTTGGGAACATGCGGTGGCTAAAAGGCTCATGAAGCATAAAAATGCAATTTGCCTTTTGTAATTTCTAAATACATTTTTTGCCATAATTAGTCCTTTCAATGATTTCAAATATACACTAATTCACTATTTTTGACCCCATACAAAGCACACTATTTCTATGCGAGCCACCATACTTTCTCAGGATGTAATAACTGCATTACAAACTATTGTTACCCCAAATTATATTTTTTTAGACGATGAAACCCGCACCCGCTACGGCCATGACGAGACCGAAGATTATAGCTTTCCGCCATCGGTGGTGGTGAAGCCGGGAACAGTGGGGGAGGTGTCGGCTATCATGAAAGCAGCCAACGAGCATAAAATACCCGTAGTGCCCATAGGCGCGCGTACCGGCCTTAGCGGTGGTGCCCTTAGTATTTATGGGGGCATTGGCCTTTCTATGGAGCGCTTTACTGATTTGGAAATAGACGAAAAAAACCTGCAGGCCATAATGGGGCCTGCCGTAATAACACAGGTGC